>ERZ1292640.304-Hain-H43-02um-R1-304-length-39678-cov-13_pt1 | contig 39678 bp, 38 predicted proteins | sample MGYA00564404_ERZ1292640 | MGnify/ENA primary metagenome ERZ1292640 (study PRJEB36523, sample SAMEA6512636) | groundwater metagenome | collected 2019-01-08 | study: AquaDiva: Metagenomics assemblies of 32 groundwater samples | reverse complement strand
GTGCCCGCCCGCGGCGAGGCGGGCGGGCACGCGGCCGCAATGCAGGCCGGGTGGATATTGTCGAAGTGAGGAACGGGCAGCGTGCATACTGAACGCTCGATGCTGCATGGCGCAGCACGCAGCCGCTACGGGCTGCCGCATCCGCTTGCTCTCGCGTTACTGGTGATCCTGATGTTTGGCGTGACGTTTGCCAACTCAGCCGCCGCAGCGGAGCCGAGTCCGCAGCGTGCCGCGCAGCTCGCGTACATGGTGCGCCAGGATTGCGGATCGTGCCACGGCATGACGCTCACCGGCGGTCTTGGGCCGGCGCTGGTGCCGGCGGCGCTCAAGGGCAAGCCGGCGGCCTATATCAAACACGTCATCCTGAACGGCAATAAAAACACCGCGATGCCGGGGTGGTCGCCGCTGCTGTCGGACGCCGACGCTGAGTGGATCGCCGAGCGCCTGCTCGGCGGATTTCCCGATGCGCGCTAGGATCGTCGGGCTGCTTGCGGGCACGATCCTGCTCGCCGGTTGCGCGAGCGCCGGCGTGCGCGGCACCGGCGATCTCGGTGTGGTGATCGAACGCGCGAACGGCAGCGTGCAGCTCGTCAGCACCACCGAGCGCGCGGCGATCGGGCGCGTCGCAGGCCTCGGCGATCTGTCGCACGCCTCGGTGGTTTACTCCCGCGACGGGCGCTACGCCTATGTGTTCGGCCGTGACGGCGGGCTGACCAAGGTTGATTTGCTGCGCGGTCGCATCGACCGGCGCGTCGTGCAATCGGGCAACGCAATCGGCGGCGCGATCTCGCAGGACGGCAGGCTCATCGCGGTTGCGAATTATGTCCCCGGCGGCGTCAAGGTGTTCGATGCGGCAACGCTCGAGCTGCTCGCTGAAATTCCCGCCGCCTACGGCGACGGCAAGCTCGCCAAGGTGGTGGGGATCGAGGATGCGCCCGGCAATCGCTTCGTGTTCAGCCTGTTCGAGGCCGGCGAAATCTGGGTCGCCGATCTGAGCGATCCGCGCCGGCCCGCGCTGCAGAAGTTCAAGGGCATCGGCAAGGAGCCGTACGATGCGCTGGTGACGCCCGACGGCCGTTATTATCTGGCGGGGCTGTTCGGCGAAGACGGCATGGCGATGCTCGACTTGTGGCACACCGAGCGCGGCGTGAAGCGCGTGCTCGACGGCTACGGCAGGGGCGCGCAGAAGCTTCCCGTCTATAAAATGCCGCACCTCGAAGGCTGGGCGATCGCCGGGCGCCATGCGTACGTGCCGGCAGTTGCAAGGCACGAAGTGCTGGTGATAGACACCGACACCTGGCGCGAGGTCGGACGCATCGCAGTCGCGGGCCAGCCGGTGTTCGTGATCGCGCGGCCCGACGGGCGGCAGGTGTGGGTGAATTTTGCGGTGCCCGACTACAGTACCGTGCAGGTGATCGATACCGAAACGCGCCGCATCGTGCGCACGCTTGCGCCCGGCAAGGCGATATTGCACATGGAATTCACGCCGCGCGGCGAGGCGGTGTGGCTCTCGGCGCGCGATGATGATCGCGTGGTCGTATATGACACCGCAACTTTTGCGCGTATCGCCGAGATTCCCGCCGCCAAGCCGAGCGGAATCTTTTTCACGGCGCGCGCGTTTCGCACCGGGTTCTAGCGTGGGTGCGCTCGAGCTGCGGCTGTTGAACGATTTCCAGCGCGGTTTTCCGCTCACGTCCCGCCCGTTCGCCGCCATCGCGGCGCGCCTCGGCGTGAATGAGAGCGTGGTGCTCGCCGAGCTCGAGCGACTCGTCGCCGGCGGCAAGGTGAGCCGCGTCGGGGCGGCATTCGTGCCGGGCCGCATCGGGGCGGCCACGCTGGCTGCGATGTCCGTGCCGCGGGAGCAGTTGCGGCGGGTGGCGGAGCTGGTCAGCGCGTATCCTGAAGTCAACCACAACTACGAGCGCGAGCATCATTACAATCTGTGGTTCGTCATCACCGGACCCGATGAGCGCCATGTCGAAACCGTGGTGCGCGGAATCGAGCGCTCAGCGCGTTGCGGCCGGGTGCTGTCGCTGCCGATGATCGAGCCTTATCATATCGATCTCGGTTTCGACCTCGCCGGGGCAGGCAGCGAAGCAGCGCCGGAGAGGGAAGGGGACGCAAGTCGCAGGACTGAGGGCCGAAACAGTAATCTTCATTCTTCATCCTTCATCCTTGATCCCTCCGAATACGCGCTGGTGAGCGCGTTGCAGGAAGGATTGCCGCTCACCAGCGCGCCCTACGCCGAACTGGCGCTGCGCGCCGGCATGACCGAAGCTGCAGTGATCGCGACGCTCGGACGCTGGCTCGCGAGCCGCGTCGTCAGCCGGCTCGGAATAATCGTGCGCCACCATGAACTGGGCTACACCGCCAACGCGATGGTGGTGTGGGATGTGCCCGACCCTGAAGTGCGCGCGGCCGGCCGGCGCGCTGCCGCGGCGCCCTGCGTCACGTTATGCTACCAGCGCCTGCGCGCGCTTCCCGAGTGGCGTTACAACCTCTACTGCATGATCCACGGCACGGAGCGTGCCCGGGTGCTGGGTGAGATCGCGGCATTGCGGGCAAACTGCGATCTGGTGCACTATCCTTTTGAGGTGTTGTTCAGCCGGCAGCGGTTCAAGCAGCGCGGGGCGCGCTACCTGCAGCCGGAGGCGCAGGCGGCAGACCATGGATAGCGTTGATCGCGCCATCGTCAATGCGTTGCAGCAGGGCTTTCCGATAGGCGAACGCCCGTTCCGCGATGTCGGCGCGCTGCTCGGTCTTGGCGAAGGCGAGCTGATCGCACGCGTCAAGCGGCTGCTCGAAGAGCGCGTGCTGACACGCTTTGGTCCGCTGTACCAGGCCGAGCGCCTCGGCGGCGCCTACGCACTGGCCGCAATGCGCGTACCGCAGGCGGATTTCGAGCGCGTGGCGGAAGCAGTCAATGCGGCTCCGGAAGTCGCGCACAATTACGAACGCGATCACGAGTTCAACATGTGGTTTGTGCTCGCCACCGAAACCCATGACGGTATCGCGCGCGCGGCCACGCAGATCGAGCGCACCACCGGATTGCCGGTATATCTGATGCCGAAGCGCGAGGAGTTCTTCGTCGGGCTCAATCTCGCGGCGCACGCATGAACGCGCCTGCCGTGCCATTCGCAGCCGATGCGCTGGACCGGGCGATCGTGGTCGCGACGCAGGGGGGGCTGCCGCTCGTGGCGCGGCCTTATCATGCAATCGGCGAACAAATCGGTGTCAGCGGCGCGGCGGTAATGGCACGCCTGGCGCGCATGCTCGAAGCGGGTGCGATCCGCCGCATCGGCGCCGTGCCCAACCACTACGCGCTCGGTTACAGCGCCAACGGCATGTCGGTATGGGACGTCGCTGACGAGCACGTCGGGCGTCTCGGGCGCGTAATCGGCGAGCTGCCGTACGTGACGCACTGCTACGAGCGCGTACGGCATCCGCCGCAGTGGCCGTACAATCTGTTCGCAATGGTGCACGCGCGCACGCGCGGCGAGGTCGAGGTCAAGGTGGGGCATATTGCCGCCATTCTCGGTGACGCAGCGCGCGCCCAAGCGGTGCTCTACAGCACGCGGATACTGAAGAAGACCGGTCTGCGGTTGGCAGGCGAGCGATAGGAAGGCGTAGGGTGGATGGAGCGCAGCGCAATCCACCAAACACATGGCTGGATCAACGCGTGAGGCTTCGCCCGGGATGACGGTAGTTGGTGGATTGCGGCGAAAGGCGCCTGCATCCACCCTACAGGTGTGGCGTCCTTTGCGACGAGGTTTTTGAGGTTTGAGTTGGAATAATCGATGTTCCGAATTTCGCAATACCTGCACGAGCTGAAGCAGCCGACGCCGCTTGCGCCGAAACGCAATCCGCCGGGGCCGGTCGTGATCTGGAACCTGATCCGGCGCTGCAACCTGACGTGCCGGCACTGCTACTCGATCTCCGCCGACAGGGATTTCCCGGGCGAGCTCTCGACGCAGGAAGTGTACGGCGTGATGGACGATCTCAAGTCGTTCGGCGTGCCGGTGCTGATCCTGTCGGGCGGCGAGCCGCTGTTGCGGCCGGACATCTACGAAATCGCAACTCGCGCGAAGAGAATGGGTTTCTACGTCGGTCTTTCGTCCAACGGCACGCTGATCGATGCGGCCAACATCGGCCGCATTGCAGAGGTCGGTTTTGATTACGTCGGCGTGAGTCTCGACGGGATCAAGGACACGCACGACAAATTCCGCCGCATGGCGGGCGCCTACGACCGCTCGCTCGACGCGATCCGGCTCGCCCGCGATGCGGGAATCAAGATCGGCGTGCGCTTTACGCTCACCCAGCACAACGAGCACGATCTGCCGGCGCTGCTCGAGCTGATGGAGCGCGAAAACATCACCAAGTTCTACCTGTCGCACCTCAATTACGCGGGGCGCGGCAACGTCGACCGCAGGCACGATGCGGTGTTCGAGACGACGCGGCGCGTGATGGACCTGCTGTTCGACACCTGCTGGAGCTATCTCGAGCGCGGACTCGACAAGGAGTTCGTGACGGGCAACAACGACGCCGATGGCGTTTATCTGCTCCTCTGGGTGCGGCGCCGCTTCCCGCAGCTGGAAGCGCATCTGCGCGCGAAGCTCGCGCAGTGGGGCGGCAATTCGTCGGGCGTCAACGTCGCCAATATCGACAATCTCGGCAACGTACATCCCGACACCTTCTGGTGGCATTACTCGATCGGCAACGTGCGGGCCCGGCCGTTCTCCGCGATCTGGCCCGATGTTTCCGACCCGCTGATGGCGGGCCTCAAGGCGAGCCCGCGCCGAATCAAAGGCCGTTGCGGCGAATGCGCCTACTTCGACATCTGCGGCGGCAACACGCGGGTGCGCGCGCAGCAACTGACCGGCGACGCGTGGCAGGAGGATCCGGCGTGCTACCTCAGCGACGCGGAGATAGGCATCGCGACCGACCGTGAACGGCTCAAGGTGACGCCGTTTACGCGCCAGCGGCGCACGGGGTAGTCGTACCGTGTCAGAAAGGCCGATTTCCCCCCTCTCGATGGGGGAGTCATCACAAGTTCCCTCCCCCTTGACGGGGGAAAAAAAACCTCTTCCCTCCCCCTTGACGGGGAAAAAAAAACCTCTTCCCTCCCCCTTGACGGGGGAAAAAAAACCTCTTCCCTCCCCCTTGACGGGGGAGGGCTAGGGTGGGGGTGCGAATTACCATGACTCACAACGTTTTCACCCCCATCCCAACCTTCCCCCGTCAAGGGGGAAGGAGCTTTTTTGGAAGCTTCCCTCGTCAAGGGGGAAGGAGTTTTTTTGGAAGCTTGGCGCTGCTGCTTGCCCTGCTGCCGGCACTCGCGGCCGCGCAGCAAGCCGAAAAACTCTATCAGCAGCATTGCGCGGGCTGCCACGGCGCCGAGCGCACGGGCGCGATGGGCCCGGCGCTATTGCCCGAGAATCTGGAGCGCCTGCGCCGCGCCGGAGCGGTGAAGGTCATCGCTGACGGGCTCGTGGCGACTCAGATGCCGGGCTACGGCGGGAGGCTGTCGGCGGCGGAGATCGACGCGCTGGTGAACTATATCTACACGCCGCCGGCGGTGCGTCCGCAGTGGGGCCTCGCCGAGATCAAAGCCTCGCGCATCGAGCACGTCCAGCCCGGGACGCTCGGTGACAAGCCGCGGTTTGCCGCCGATCCGCTCAATCTTTTCGTGGTGGTCGAGACGGGCGACCATCACGTCACGATCCTCGACGGCGACCGCTTCGAGCCGCTCGTCCGCTTCGCGAGCCGCTTTGCGCTGCACGGCGGCCCCAAATTCTCGCCCGACGGGCGTTACGTGTATTTCGCCTCGCGCGACGGCTGGATCAGCAAGTACGACCTCTACAACCTCAAAACCGTGGCCGAAGTGCGTGCCGGCATCAACACGCGCAACGCCGCGGTGTCGGGCGACGGCCGCCACGTGATGGTCGCGAATTACCTGCCGCACACGCTGGTGGTGCTCGATGCGCGCGATCTCGTCCCGCTGAAAATCATCGCGGTGCAGGACGAGAAGGGCAAGACCTCGCGCGTCTCCGCGGTCTACGATGCGGCGCCGCGCAGGAGCTTTGTCGCCGCATTGAAGGACATTCCCGAAGTGTGGGAAGTGAGCTACGACGAGAATGCGCCGCCGATCCATGGCGGGCTGGTGCACGACTACCGCATGGGGGAAGGGCTCGCGACCCGGGGTTATCTCAATCCGCGCCGCACGCTGCTCGAGGACTATCTCGATGACTTCTTCTTCGACCCGAGCTACGCATACGTAATCGGCGCCGCGCGCGACGGCGGCAAGGGCCAGGTCGTCAATCTCGACGTGCGGCGCAGAATCGCGGATGTGCCGCTGCCCGGGCTGCCGCATCTGGGTTCCGGCATTACCTGGCGGTGGCAGGGACGCACGGTGCTCGCGACGCCGAACCTGAGAGTAGGCGTGGTGAGCGTGATCGACATGAAGACATGGCAGCCGGTGAAGCAGATTGCGACCAACGGCCCGGGGTTTTTCATGCGCAGCCACGAGCGCACGCGCTACGCGTGGGTCGATGCGTTCAGCAGCGCGAAGCGCGACACGCTGCAGATCATCGACAAGGACAAGCTCGAGGTCGTCGCGAGCGTGACGCCGGCGCCGGGCAAGACCGCGGCGCACGTCGAGTTCACGCGCGACGGCCGCTACGCGCTGGTTTCGGTGTGGGAGATGGACGGTGCGCTGGTGGTGTACGATGCGCAGACGTTGCAGGAAGTGAAGCGCCTGCCGATGAAGCGGCCGGTCGGCAAGTACAATGTCTACAACAAGATCACGCGTTCGGAGGGCACCAGTCATTGAAGCGTAGCGAGCCGGTGATGGAAACGAACTGGGGAACGCTGATCAAGGAGATCGGCCGTGGCGCGCACGGCGCGCGCGATCTGGGCGAGGAAGACGCCTACCGCATGTTCGCGGCGATGCTCGACGGCTGCGTTCCGGAGCTCGAGCTCGGCGGCATCATGATCGCGCTGCGCATCAAGGGCGAGTCGGTGGACGAGTTGCGCGGCTTTCAGCGCGCGGCTGCGGAGCGGATCGAGCGTCTCGCGGCGCCCGCCGGCGCGGCGCGGCCGGTGGTGCTGCCGAGCTACAACGGCGCGCGCCGCCAGCCCAACCTGCTGCCGTTGCTCGCGCTGCTGCTCGCGCGCGCCGGTTGTCCGGTGCTGATCCACGGCGTGCTCGATGACTTCGGCCGCGTGACCAGCGCCGCGATCCTGCACGAGCTCGGCATCGAGCCGAGCCGCTCCGCAGCGCAGGCTGAGGCCGCGCTGGCTGCAGGCCGCGTCGCGTTTCTGGCCGATGAGTTGCTTGCGCCCGGTCTCGCGCGCCTGCTGGCTCTGCGCAAGCGCCTCGGCGTGCGCGGCAGCGCGCATACGCTCGCCAAGCTGCTCGATCCGTTCGCGGGCCGCGGCCTTCCCGTGGTGAGCGTGACCCATCCCGATTATCTTGTCCGCATGCGCGAGTACTTCGCCGCGACCGGAAACGACGCGCTGCTGATGCGCGGCTCGGAGGGGGAACCCTACGCGAATCCGCGCCGCCAGCCGCAGATCGAGCTGCTGCGCGGCGGGAAAAGCACCGTGCTAGTCGAGCAGGGCGAAAGCGACGCTTCCGTGCTGTCGACGGCAATCGACGCCGCAACCACGGCGCAGTGGATACGGCAGGCGCTTGCCGGCAAGCAGCCGGTGCCTGAGCCGCTGGTGCAACAGCTGGCGTGCTGCTGTTACGGCGCCGGTCGCGCGGGCGACTTCAATCAGGCGCTCACCCTTGCACGCGAACTGGTGCGGCCGGGAGCAGGCGCCCTTATGCAATAATCCATCTGCCGACCCGGAGCAAGACGCCGGTCAGGCCGGCAAATCGTGTAATCCATAGCTTATCGTGCGGAAAGGAATCTCATGGACTCAACGATCGGAGCGCATCAGATTACGGACGTCGCTGCGCTGGAACACCTGTACGGCGCACCTGCGGGAGCTGCCGTCGAGAAGGAGCTCGACTACATTCATCCGCATTACCGGGCGATGATCGCGGCGTCTCCCTTTGTGGTCCTCGCAACCGGCGGTCCGGCAGGGCTCGATACTTCCCCGCGCGGCGATCCGGCGGGGTTTGTCACGGTCGAGGACGAGAAGACCTTGTTGATTCCGGACCGGCGCGGGAATAATCGCGTCGATAGTCTGCGCAACATCCTTGCCAACCCGCACGTTGCGTTGCTGTTTCTGATTCCAGGTGTAGGCGAGACGCTGCGGGTCAATGGGCGGGCGATCATTTCCACCGCGCCGACTCTGCTGGAACGATTCACTGTCGGCGGGAAGCTGCCGCGTTCGGTGATCGTGGTGCACGTGGATACCGTTTTTTTCCAGTGCTCGCGCGCGATCTGGCGATCCAAACTCTGGGACCCGGCGCAGCACATCGAGCGCAGCAGCCTGCCCAGCCTCGGCACGATGATCGGGGATATCAGTCAGGCACGGATTGACGGGGCGACTTATGACAGCGGCCTGTATGAGCGTTTGAAGGCGGCGCTTTACTGAGAGCGTGCCACCCAGTTGTCGGAAAAGGTCTGCTGAGCTGCAAACAACAGCTGACTTTATTTCGGCAGCCGCATCGCGGCATCCTCGAACGTGCCTTGTTCGGCATCGAGATGGCAGGCGCCGCAATTCGCTTTCGAACCCACCTTGGGGTTGCGCCATACTCCATCCGCGACGCCCCGGTGTTTTTCGATCCAATATCCTGTTTCGGTGATGCGCAGCGGCGTCGAATCTTTGGGAATGGAGCGATTGATCTTGTGCGCGGGCTCGGTCAAGCCTGTTTCCGCTGAATTGTCCCGCAGAAATGTGAGTATCTCGGCCGTTACCGTTGCATCAAGCCCGAGCGCTTCGCCGAAGTGATCGTCCTGCCGGTCCATCAGCGTTTTCCAGGAACGCGCCGGAAGCAGGACCGGGTGATAAGCGAGATGGCAGCTTCCGCACTCGGCTCGCCACGTCTGGTTGTCGGGCAGCACTTTGCCGACGAAAGGCAGGTAAGGACGCGCGGGAGAACCGGTCAGCTTCCCCTGGAAAAACCACAGCGCGCCTGCCGCAACACCCAGCGCCAGAAGCGCGCCGATCCAACGATGCGATGAGCGGATGCCTTCGGTAGCCTCCCCGGGCTTGCGCCCTGACATCATGGCCAGCACGAGGTTTTCATGGTGCACGCGGCTTTCCACCACGACACCCGTCACGTGAAACACCACCAACGCCACCATGATCCAGGAGAGCGCCTCGTGCAGTTTCTTGAGCGCTTCGCCTGTCGGCGTATCCGCCAGGTTCCGGAACATACCCTGGGATTCCTCCAGCCCGAGCACGAGCACGCCGCTGACCGATACCAGCAGTCCGAGAACCACCAAGGTGTAGATGGCCCAGCTTCCGGGCGGATTATGGCCAAGGTATCGCCTGGCTGTGCCGCGCGCGAGGTCGCGCAGATAGTTCAGCGCCTCAACGGGCGTGAAGAGAAACGAGCTGAATCGCGCATAACGGCTGCCGAGTATGCCCCACAGGATGCGAAAGACGAGCAGTCCGAGGACTACATAACCCACAAAGACGTGCACGTCGCGCCAACGGTCGGGATCTCCCGTAACCATGGCGACGATGAAACCGAGCACCAGCAGCCAATGGAACAGCCGGGTCGGGACATCCCAGACGAGGATTTTCACGCCGATACCTGAGCGCGTGGATCGCGCAAATTATCGCGCGGGCTCCGGGATCACTGCGGAATCTTGACGCTGCGCTCGGAGAAATCGCCCTTTTCCGCGCCGCTGTGGCAGGCGGTGCAGTTTGCCGGGCTGCCGACCTTGGGGCGTTTCCATACTTCTGGGCTGATCTCGCGGGCGTCGTGCTTGCGCCGGAAATAGGGCGTTTCGGTAATACGCAGTGGAACTGCGTCAGCGGCCAGCGATCCCAGAAACCTGCCCGCGCGCCGGTCGCTCGACCTCTCGGCGCTGTTACTGGTGAGGTAAGCGGTGATCTCCCGGGTCGTGACCGGGTCGAGTCCGGCGTTTTCCCCGAAGTGCTTGTCGAGCCCGGTCATCAATTTGCGCCAGGACCGCTCCGGCAAAAAGCCCGGCGGATACGCCATATGGCAGGAAGAGCACTCGGCTTTCCACTTGGCGGCCGGATCTACGGCGGGTGTTTGTTTCGCCGTCTGCGCGGCTGCGGGCAGCACGATCGCAAGCGCGCACGCGTACAGGGCAACGACCAATGTTCTTTGCGGCATCGCGGATGTCCTTTCACTTGATCGACAGCACGTAGGTCATGAAGTCACCCTTTTCCTGAGCGCTGCATTCACGCTCCAGTACATCCTGGCAATTGCGTTTGAACCATTTCTCGACTTTCGCGGCGTCGCTGAACCGGTCCTTATTGGCCGCCGGAGCCAGCGGCAGAATTTCCTTGCTGGTCCTGTCGTGCTTCCCGGCGTTCCTGGGATTGTCCGTATGACAACCCGCGCAACTGACCTGCTTGCCGCTGCTGTGTTTTACCGCTGCATGGTAGAACCTGTCTCCGTTGGCCGCGGAAAACTCCTTGAACGATGGATTAGCCTTCCTGGCCTGGGCCGTGTAAGTTTGAAGCACTTCGCCGGGACTCGCTGCAAGGACGTTTGCGGCAGTCAACATCAATGCCAGCACTACAGTTGTTTTCGACATGGGACCCCTTTCATTTCGTTTATGACGCGCGCATGACATCCTGCGGGCCAAGGCAATGTTTGGAGTGGCGATAGATTAGCGCCAGCAGGGGGAAACCGGGTTGACCAAAGTCAACGTACCGGCTGAATTCCGCGCCCAATCGGATGTTGAGCCGGGCGCCGCCGGACTAGCCTTCGTAAATGCGCAGCCGCTCGAGATCGAGAATGGTGACGGTGCGGCCCTCAACCGTGATCAGGCCGGCTGCCGTGAGTTCGTGCAGGACGCGCGAGAAATGCTCGGGGGTGAGATTGAGACGGGAGGCGATGATGCCTTTGCTCGTCGGCAGCTTGAGCTGCGCCACCTTGCCGCCTGTGTCAGGCTCGGGTTCCGCGCGCAGCAGGTAACCGATCACACGCTGCGTGCCGGAGTGCAGCGAATAGGACTCGAGGTCGCTCACCAGGCCGTGCAGGCGGCGGGAGAGGCCGGCGATCATCCTGCGCGCGAAGCCCGGCTCGCGCTCGATTTCCTCGAATACCACCGATTTGCCGATGTACAGCAGCAAGGTATCGGCGAGCGCCTGGGCATACACCACGTACGGCTTCTCGATGAACATCAGCGCTTCGCCGAAGCTCTGGCCCGGACCGATCAACTCGACCACCTTCTCGTCGCCGCTTGCGGACGTGAACGCGAGCTTGACGTGGCCGTAGATCACCATGTGGAAACCCTCGCACGGGTCGCCCTTGCGGAACAGCACTTCGCCGCGCGCGGCGTGCTGCTCGCGCGTGCCGAGCGCGATGCGGTCGAGTTCCTCGGGCGCGAGCTCCCTGAACAGCGGGAGGTTGGCGAGAAAGGTTTGTACCTTGATGGGCGTGGAGGGCAAGGGCGCGATCGCGGGGCGGTGTCCGCCCACAGACGGCAAAGCCCGTATTATGTCCCAAGACCCGCCGTTGACAAAGGCGTGATCCAGCTGCGGATCGCGCGAGCCGGGTGGACGGTCCGGAAGTTACGGTAATCGGGAGCGCAGCCGGCGCAGCACCTCGCGCGGCGTCGGCAGCGCTGGCTTGAATTCGAGCGCGTCGAGCGTGTTCTTCACCAGCAGCCCGAGCTCGGTGTCGCCTTCCATCACGAGGCGGCGGCTGAAGAACAGCGTGTCGGGGTCCTCGCGGCGCAGCGCAAGCGCGAGGAAATCCTCGGCGGCCGCTGCGAGCGTGAGATCGGCGTTGGCAGCGCCGGACGGCGCGAAGCCGCGCGGCGTGATTCGAAACGTCAACGTCACGCCGGCATCGGTAATGCGCAGCCGGATCAGCTTGCCGGCGAATTCGGGGTGCGCGTCGGCACCGAAGGTTGCGCCGAGCGCCAGCGTGAGCGCGGCGGCGAACGCCGCGGAGGCCGGGTACTGCGGCAGCCGCGACAGCAGCCGGCGCACGGGATCAGGTACTTGCGGCAGCTTCATTGTCCCTCCCGGCCGGCGGCAAGCGGCGCGGCACGAATTTCATCACTTGCGCGACGAGTTCGGCATCGAGCCTTGCCTCGGCCTGAAAAGTCCCTGCGTAAGCCTGCTCCTCCTGCTGCAGCTCGTAGCAGTTCGCGCCGCTGATATCCATCAGCAGCGCCGGCATGCCGGCATCGGCGAATGCGCGATAGCGCTTGATGAAGAAGTTGCTGCAGCACATTCCGACGTAGGCCTCAACGCGGCGCGCTTTCATGGCGGCGAGCGTTGCCACCAGGTGCTCGTAATTGGTGATGGTGGTGACCTGCAGGTTGCGCTCTCGCGCGAGCGCGTAGGCGGTGCCGACTTCGCACAGCCCGCATTCGGTGCAACCGTCGCGCTGGCGCCATTGGCACCACGCGGGCTTGGCGCAGTACGGCACCAGCATCACGCTCGCCTTGCCCAACACTGTGGTGGAATCGAGTCCGGTTGTGCCGGCGTAAGGCATCAATGCGTTGGCCTGAACAGCGTCTAGCCCGCATTGTCTTGCGAACTCGCGCTTGTCCGCAAGTTGCCACAGCAGTTGTTCGATGTCGGCGATGCCGCAGCCGAGGGCATCGAGTGGATGATGTTGCGCAAAGTTTTCGATCCGGTCATGGAGCTGCGCGAGCGGCAGGCCTTCGAGCGCGCGTTGCAGCTCGGATAAAAAGTCGGCCGGCTCAATATGGGCGTCGGTTGCGAATTCGACTGAGCACAGCCGCGTGTCGAGCGGGGCGAATTCGGCGCGCGCGCGCAGCGTGCTGCCCGCGGTTCTGACCAGCGCTTCGAGGTTGCACTTTGCGCCATCGTCCCAGCGGATGGTTTGCGCCAGCGCGTGCTCGCATGCGAGTTGCTCCGGCGCAGGTGCGTCGACCGGCGTTGCATTATCGCCAGCGCGCAGATTCAGCATCAGCTGCGCGGCGATGCCTCTGGTCAACGCGTTCATGACCGTTGCGAGCGGCAGCGGCCCGGCGCGGCACGCGTTCACGGCGGTAAGCCGCCCGCGCGCGGCGGCGAGTCCATCGGACGATAGCTTCTCGGACGGAATTCGCAGCGCCTTCAACATGGTTTCGATATCGGCGTCGAGCAGCACGCTGCCGTGCAGCAGCACCGCATCGTTGCGGCACGCCGCAAACACGGACGCAATCTTTCTGCCATCGACTTCAACGTCGTTGGGAGACTTGACGGTTGCCGCAATGCCGAGTTGCGCGAGCCCGGCCGCAACCGCCGCGCTGCCAAGCTCAAGCAGTTGCGCCAGCGCAAGTTTGCGCCATGCAGCGTGCCGCCGCACGATCAGGCTGAAACCAAGTTGATCGGGATCGAGGTACAACGCGCCGCCGCTGCTCGCGCGGCGCACCACCTCGATGCCGTGCTGCAGGCAGTAGTCGAGGCGCAGTTCGCGGTCGAGCGCCTGGTGACGACCTACGCTGGCGGTCGGATGGCTGCGGTGCAGGCGCAATACGTCGCTGCCGTGCCCGTTTGCCCGCAACTCCAGCCATGCGCGGTCGATGGCGGAGTTGCGAATGCCGCTGGCAAGGCCGGTATCCACGACCACCACGGGAGCGGACCACGGATTCACGTCGCGGCCCAAGAGCAGGTCCGATTCACGCCACATAAAGCAGTATCGCGAGGTAATGGCTGGCGCTGCCGGCGAGCACGAACAAATGCCAGATGCCGTGCCCGTGCCGCAGCTTCTCGTCCAGCGCGTAGAAAACAATGCCTCCGGTATAGAACAGGCCGCCGGCTGCGAGCCACGCAAACCCGGCCGGGGTCAGCGCCACAATCAGCGGCTTGACCGCGATCACGCTGAGCCAGCCCATGAGGACATAAACGACCAGCGAAAGTATTCTTGCCCCTTTCCCGAGCCACGCTTCCTGGGCGATCCCGAGCGCGGCGAGTCCCCAGATCACTCCGAACAGCGACCACCCCCAGGCGCCGCGCAGAGTGACCAGGGTAAACGGCGTATAGGTACCCGCGATCAGCAGGTAAATCGAACAGTGATCCAGTTTCTGAAACACGCGTTTCAATTTGCCACGGGTACTGTGATAAAGGGTGGACAAGGTGTAGAGCGCAAACAGCATGGCGCCGTAAACACTGAAGCTGACGATCTTCCAGGGATCGCCCAAACGCGCGGCAAGCATCACCAGCACCGTGGCGCCTGCCACAGCAACCACTGCCCCCATCAGGTGGGTGATGCCGTTGAAGCGCTCGCCGTAGTACACGATCATGCCTCGAGCGTTCGATGCATTGCTGCAACCTGCTCGAGCCCCGGACGGCCGTGCCAGTAGCCGTTGCATGCCCCGTTGACCATCAGGCTTGCCATTTGACGTGCCGCAAGCTCCGCGGTTGCCGAACGTTCCAAGCATTGCCGGAACAGTTTGACAACCTCGAAAGTGTTTTCGGACTGCGGGCTGATGCGCAGCACGTCGACGCCGAGCTGCGGCAGTTCGTCGAGTTCGTCGATCAGGTTGCAGGTGCGCGCGGATTGCGTCTGGATGCCGTTGAAAGCGAGAAACGGCTGGCCTTCGCGGGTCAGGAGCGGCAATCCGTCGGGATGGTCGATGCAGCGGAAATCGCAACTGTCCTTGGACAGGTTGTAGCGGCGCGCGGTGAAGCAGCGCGCTGAAAACGCGAGCGGCAGGCGCCCGTAGCCGAATACCTCAGTTGCCATCGCCGCGGGGCGGTGCTCCTGCAGCGCGCGCAGGTTGTCGCGCGACAGCTCGACCGGCAGCACCCAGCGCCGCGCGCCGAGTTGCGCGAGCAGCGCCAGCGTTTGCGGGTTATAGACGTTGAGATGGAGGCCCGCGACAAACGGCACTTTGCCTGCCAGCAGATGCACCGCGCCCATGTCGTTCGCTTCGACCATGAAAGCGCCGTTGGCGGTGATCCTGCGCAGCGTCCTCAAGTCGGACTCGGATTCGATCAGCGCTTGCGTCGACAGCACCACTTCCTTGCCGGCGGCGGCGAGTTGTTGCGCGAGCTCAAGCCAGTCTGCAAGGCGCAACTCGTGGCGCTTCGAGCACACGACTTCACCGAGGTAGACGATGTCGAGCGGCGCGGCGGCGGCCGCGGCATAGAACTCGAACACCTGTTGCTTCGGCCAGTAATAAAGAATCGGTCCCAGTGCGAGTTTCATGCGAGGTTCATTTCCATGGCCGGTGATAGGCGCCAAGTGTCTGCTGCTGACCTTCGGACACCTTGCGCAGCGCATCGTTCCACGCCGGCCTGACCGTATAGCGCGCCGGGTTCGTGCGGCAGGCGTCTATCGCTTCGCGCCACGTGCGGGTTACCTGCGCGACATAGGCGGGGCTGCGTTGCCGGCCTTCGATCTTGATCGCGGTGACGCCGGCCGCGAGCAACTCCGGAATCAATTCGAGCGTATTGAGACTCGCCGGCTCTTCGATCGCGTAATAGGTTGCACCATCAACCGAGTAGCGTCCCTTGCACAGCGTCGGATATGCCGCGTTCTCGTCCGCTGCGTAACGGTCGATCAGGATGCCGTTCAGGCGCGATTCAAGTCCAGCCGGCGTTTGCTGCCAGCGCACCGCCTTGGCCGGAGAACACACGCCGATGGTATTCGGCGATTCGCCGGTCGCGTACGACGACAGCACGCAGCGTCCCTCGACCATCACGCACAGGCTGCCGAAGCCGAACACCTCGATCTCGACCGGCGTGCCGGCGATCACCTGCCTGACCTGCGCCAGCGACAGCACGCGCGGCAGCACCGCGCGTTTGATATGGAAATGCCGGTGATAGAAATTGATCGCTTCGTAGTTGGTGGCCGAGCCCTGCACCGACAGATGCAGGCGCAATTGCGGATGGGCGGACGCGGCATATTGCATCAGCCCGGCGTCGGCGATGATCACCGCATCTACTTCCAGTTCTGCTGCCCGGTCGACTGCCTGCTCGGCGCGCGTCCAGCCGGCGACTTGCGGAAAGGTATTGAGCGCGAGAAACACCTGCCGTTTCCGGCCGTGGGCGTAGCGTATGCCTTCGCGCGCGCTCACCGCATCGAAATTGAGCCCGGCGAAGTTGCGCGCGTTGGTGTCGTCTCGAAAGCCGATATAAACGGCGTCCGCGCCGTTATCGATGGCGGTCTTGAGCGCGGGCAGGCTGCCCGCCGGACATACGAGATCCATGGCGGGAATACTCTACGAAGAGAATTTCATTGCGTGCGTTCGAGGGACGGCGAGCCCCACGCATCTGTCAAATCGCAATCATGCCCGCATGGGGCGGGAGATCAATGACATAGATCAAAAAAACGGGCGATTGCGCCGGTTGTGGGGCGGTCACTGCACGCAGCGCACGCAGAACGACTCGAACAGCGGCGCGATTGCACCGGACAGCGTTGCGTCACTGAGGTACGGCGGCGTGACCGGTGCGTTGAGTTCGTGGCGCGCACAGCCCTGGGAGCGGAATTCCTGCAGCGCGTAATTGCGGACGCCGATCTGCGCCAGCGAACGGGCGAGCGCCGGCAGCGCGGCCGCGGGCAGCAGGTCGGGATGAACCGTGGTGCGGAATTCGTAGTTGACGCCGCTCGCGACGATCAAGCGCACGCTTGCCAGCGCCGGCGTACCGCTGCCCGCAACGCCGGTGGTTGCGGCGTAGTCGGCAAACGACGCCTTGATGTCCATCGCCACCCAGTCTAACTCGGGAAGCAGCTTCGCCAGCCGGCGCGGATAGGCGCCGGCGGTGTGCAGGCCGAGCTTGAAGCCGAGCGCCTTGACTTGCCGGAGCGCGTGCGTGATGCCGGCCTGCAGCGTCGGCTCGCCGCCGCTGAACACGACCGCATCGAGCAGTCCGCGCCGCCGCCCGAGAAAAGCGAGCACGTCGTGCCACTCAAGCGAGGTGGTCGCGCGCGGCGGGATCAAATGGGGGTTGTGGCAATAGCCGCAATGCCACGGGCAGCCTTGGCAGAACACCACTGCCGCGAGCTGGCCCGGCCAGTCGGAAAGCGAAAGCGGCGTGAGGCCGCCGATGCGCAGCGCGGCGCGCGGGCGCGAGGCGCTCATGAGTCCGCCAGCACCAGGTGGAATACCGAGGAATCGATCCGCACGCTATCGCGTAGTTTGCGATCGAGCACGATCGAGACCCGGTCGCCGTATTTCGCGAGCTGGCGGAGCAGATAATCGAGTCCCGGCACTTCGGTCCGGTGCAGCGCCTCGATGCGCAGCGTGAGCGTGGCCTGGGACCCCGCGAGAAAGCGGCGCAGCCGGCGTGCCGTGCGGCGCAGCCAGCGTTTGCCGCGATCGCCGCTCAGGCGCAGATCCAGCATCGGCGCGGCGGCCGCGAACGACGACACGGTGAGCACCGCGCCCGCGCGCCGCAGCAGTTTCTCGATGCGGCACGCCGCAGTTGCCGGCGCCGGGCCGAAGCGGCGCTCGACGTAGTCGCGCATCGAAAGGCCCGCGATCCAGTCGACGATGGCAAGCGGCAGCTTGCGCGGCGCCGTGAGCGGCAGGCTGCGCAGAAAATACGCGAGCCGCCGCGGCCCTCCACGCAGGATGCCTCTGACCAGCAGGCGCGCGACGATGCGGAGCTGTTGCGATGCCGAGTATTCGTCCTGGTATAGCGGCGCGGCCAGGTGGCGCAGTTTGTTGCGGATGCGGGTCGCAATGCCACGGTCCGTGAGCAGCCCGCGGTAAAGCGTTTCGTAAGCGGCGATCAATGCGTCGTAGCTCATGTGCTTGGGCTCGACGTTGGTTTGCGGGCGTGTATTGTCGCTGCCGTCGGCGCCGTCACGCAGGCGGCCTTCGCGCTTGAGCCGGGCATACAGCGGCGTGTGGGGCAGCGCGGTGAGGAGCCCGATCATCGCAGCCTGTATTCCCGAGCGCATGATGAACGTATGCTGCCGCGCAAAGCTCTCCCGCGTATCGCCGTCGAATCCAACGATGAAGCCCGCAAGCACGTCGATGCCGTGCGCGTAGATGCGCCGCACCGACGTGAGCATGTCCTCGCGCAGGTTCTGGGTCTTGAGCGTCGCCTTGAGGGCGGCCGGGTCGGGCGATTCGATGCCGACGAATACCCATTCGAAGCGGGCCGCGCGGAAGAGCTGCAGCAGTTCCCGGTCCTGCGCGAGATTCAGCGATACCTCCGTGCCGAAGCGGAAGCCGTGGCCGTGACGCTCCTGATAATCCGCGAGAAATTGCAGCAGCTCGCGCGCAACCGCGCGGTGGCCGATCAGATTGTCATCCACGAAGAACGCATTGCGCACCCCCAGCGCACGCAGCGCATCGAGCTCGCACCCGACCTGCGCGAGACTCTTGTGCCGCGGCCTGCGTCCGAACATGACGATGATGTCGCAAAATTCGCAGCGGTACGGGCACCCGCGCGAGAACTGCAGCGTCGCCGTGGTATAGAGGGCGAGCTTCAGCAGATCAAAGCGCGGCGTCGGCGAATCGGTAAGCGCAACGACACCGGTTTCGCGATAGAGAGGGCGCGGCGCGCCGCGCTCGAAGTCGGCGCAGAATTGCGGCCAGAGGTATTCGGCCTCGCCCGCGATCACCGTATCGGCATCGGCGGCATAGCGCTCGGGGCAAAGGGATGCGAAACTGCCGCCCGCCACGACGAAGTAGCCCTGCGCCCGGTAATACGCGAGCAATTCGCGCTGGCGCGGGTGCTGCACGCCCATCCCGCACACGCCGACAATATCGGCAGCGGGCGCGAGCGGGATCGATTCGACGTTCTCGTCGACGATGGTGATGTCCCAATGGGAAGGGCACAGCGCGGCCAGCGTGGCAAGCCCCAGCGGAGGATTGAGCGCACGCTTGGCAGGCAGGATCTCGCGCACCGCCCAGCGAAAGCTCCAGAAGCTCTCCGGATAGCGGGGATTGATCAGCAGTAGTTTCATGCAGGGATCGCGCCTGTGCCGACCCGTGAGGCCGTACATCATGCGCCCAAGGACACGTGCATGCAACAACGAAACCCGGGCAGTAGGCCAGGTTGCCGCATTGGCGGCTACCTGACGCCACGTGGATGTCGAGGAACGCTGCGCGTACCCCGACCTACGTCCAGGTCCGACAAACTCTAGAGCCCCGGCAGGGCATCTCAGGCGGCTGCGGCGATCGTGTCGGCCGCCGGATCGCCCGCCCGCTCCGAACCGCCGAGTCCGGCGCGCTGCTCCTCGAAGAAGCGGCGCTCGAAGTATTCGCCTTTCTTGCCGATGTTGAACGAGGCGACTGGCCGGTGATAGCCCATCACTCGCGTCCATACTTCACAGCGCTGGCGCTCGCCGTCGGTAAGCACGATCTCGCAGTCTTCGGGATGGTTCTGGGTCATGTCGTTCATGTCATCCTCCTTGGGCAAAACTTGGGGTTGGTTCTTACGCGGCGAGCTGCCGCCGCTTTTTCGCGATTAATTCTTCGTCGCAGCGCGGGCAGAACCGGTGCTCGCCCGCGAGGTAGCCGTGCTGGGGACAGATCGAGAAGGTCGGCGTCACCGTGACGTAGGGGATGCCGAAGCGCTCGAGCGCGCGCCTGACCAGCGCCTTGCACGCGGCGATCGACGAGATGCGCTCGCTCATGTAGAGATGCAGCACCGTGCCGCCGGTGTATTTTTTCTGCAGCGGCTCCTGCCGTTCGAGCGCTTCGAACGGATCGTCGGTGAAGCCGACCGGCAATTGCGAGGAATTGGTGTAGTAAGGCATCTCGGCGCTGCCGGCCTGGATGATGTCGGGGTAGCGCTTGCGGTCTTCCTTGGCGAAGCGGTAAGTGGTGCCTTCGGCGGGCGTGGCCTCGAGGTTGTACAGGTGCCCCGTCGCTTCCTGGAAGGCGCGGATTTTCTCGCGTACATGGTCGAGCAGCCGGCACGCGAACGCGTGGCCCCAGCGGCTCGTAATGTCGTGCTCGTCGCGCGTGAAATTACGGATCGTCTCGTTGATGCCGTTGACGCCGACCGTCGAGAAATGATTGCGCAGCGTGCCGAGGTAGCGCTTGGTGTAGGGGAAAAGCCCGTTGTCCATGTGGCGCTGGATCACCTTGCGCTTGATTTCGAGGCTCGTCTTCGCGATCTCGAGCAGCTCGTCGATGCGCGCGAGCAGCGCTTTTTCGTCGCCGCGGTAAAGGTAGCCGAGCCGCGCGCAGTTGAGCGTGACGACGCCCAGCGAACCGGTTTGTTCCGCCGAGCCGAACAACCCGTTGCCGCGCTTCAGCAGCTCGCGCAGATCGAGCTGCAGCCGGCAGCACATCGAGCGGATCATGTTGGGCTTGAGATCCGAGTTGATGAAGTTCTGGAAGTACGGCAGCCCGTATTTCGCCGTCATTTCGAACAGCAGCCCGGCCATTGGCGTGTCCCACTCGAAATCCGGCGTCATATTGTAGGTCGGGATCGGAAACGTGAAGACGCGCCCTTTCGCGTCGCCCGCCATCATCACTTCGATGTAGGCGCGGTTGATCATCTCCATCTCGGGCGCGAGCTCGCCGTAGGTGAACGGCATCTCCTCGCCGCCCACCACCGGGATCTGCTCGCGCAGGTCTTCCGGGCACACCCAGTCGAAGGTCAGGTTGGTGAAAGGCGTCTGCGTGCCCCAGCGCGACGGCACGTTGAGGTTGTAAATCAGCTCCTGGATGCACTGCTTGACCGTCGCGTAGTCGAGGTTGTCCTTGCGGATGAACGGCGCCATGTAGGTGTCGAACGACGAGAACGCCTGCGCGCCCGCCCACTCGTTCTGCAGCGTGCCGAGGAAGTTGACGATCTGGCCGACCGCGCTCGACAGGTGTTTGGGCGGTTTCGCTTCGACCTTGCCCGGCACGCCGTTCAATCCTTCGTGCAGAAACATGCGCAGCGACCAGCCCGCGCAATATCCGGCGAGCATGTCGAGATCGTGGACGTGGATGCTGCCGTCGCGGTGCGCGGCGCCCACTTCGGGCGGATACACGTGCGACAGCCAGTAGTTCGCGATGACCTTGCCAGAAGTATTGAGGATCAGGCCACCCAGCGAATAACCCTGGTTGGCGTTGGCGTTGACGCGCCAGTCCTGCTGCTCGAGGTACTCGTTGACCGAAGCGGCCACGTCCATCAGCGTCTTGCGGTCCGCGCGCAACTGCTTGTGCTGCTCGCGGTAGACGATGTAGGCGCGCGCGGTCGCCATGAAGTCGGCCGCGATCAGCGCCTGCTCGACGATATCCTGGATGTCCTCGATCGCCGGCGCGCTTCCGGGGTAACGGTGGGCGATGACCTTGATGACTTGCGCGGTCACCTGTGCAGCAGCGTTCGCGCCGAACTCGCCGGTCGCGGCACCCGCGCGCGCGAGCGCGGATTCGATCTTGGCGGCATCGAAACGCTTGCGGCTGCCGTCGCGCTTGATGACTTCGATGGGTAGATGCGGAACCGCCGCAACGGCATTCCCAGTGTTGTGAAGCACGACCCCCTCCCCCGCAAAAACACTATATCTAGTGGTCACTGAGCAGGCTAAGACAACATATAGCGGAATTCAAGAGGCAAAGCAGGTTTTTGTGGTTCTTGTGATTTACATCAATAAAATGGACTTCCGCAGCGCTATAGTCGCCGCTCTACCCCAATCCCGGTAGCCCAAAATATGGCATGCGCGGTATAGCGTGCGCGCTGGTTTCGGCCCAAGATGCCGTGATGCAGATGCCGTTTCCCAGACTCGGCGCCAGGTCATTTATAGCAGTCGTCTTTGCTGTTCTGGCAGCAGCAATTGCCGGCGTAGGTTATCTGATTTTCGACTACCAGCGGCGATCAATCAGCCATGACGCTACGGAGCACTTGAGTGTCGTTGCCGAACTCAGGGCCCAGCAGCTTACGTCGTGGATGAGCGAACGGCGGGCGAGCGCCAGGATGCAAGGCCGGCACTCCTTTCTGGCTGGCGAAATCGGACGGTGGCTGAAACACGGGGCGGTCGAAGGCGACGCAGCTGCGGCGATCAAATCCCGGTTCGCATCGATTGCGGAATCGTACGGCTACCGGGCAGTAACCCTCGTCGATGCACAAGGTTACCCACTGCTGAGCACCCATGAGCCCCCGGAGATCAACGCAGTGGAATACCGGGCCGCCGCCGAGGTGATGCGTACCGGCACTGTCGTCATTTCAGATTTCCATCTTTCGGTGAACAAGGACAAAAGTGAACCGGAAATCGATATTCTCGCACCGGTATATGCGAGCCAAAACGATGCTACTCCCGTTGCGGTCCTCGTTTTCGATATCGATCCGGAAACATCGTTGCACGCGCTGATCGAGTCCTGGCCCGTACCCAGCCGCAGCGCGGAGACCCTGCTGGTTGGGCGGGACGAGAATCGTGTGCGTTATCTGACTGATCTGCGACACCAGAAAGACGCGCAGTTCAACCTGCATCTGCCGCTTGATCAGCCTGATCTCGTCGAGGCGATGGGCCTGGCAGGACAGCAGGGGGTCGCGACCGGGGTGGATTACCGTGGAGTAAAGGTGCTGGCCTTCCTGCGACCGATTCCGGATTCCCCGTGGCTCCTGGTAGCAAAAGTCGATAGTGCGGAAATCTATGCGCCGCTCCAAATGCGCGCCGGCATCACGGCTTTAGTCACGGCGATTATCATCCTCGCCGCTGCCTTGACGACCATCGCGTGGGCGCGCGCACGGCGCGAAAGGGAAGAAAAATTGCGGCGGGCCAACACCGAATTGGAAGAACGCGTTCGGTCGCGCACGGCCGACCTCGAGAAGTTGCGCCAGGAATTGCAGGCATTGATCGCCGTGCAGGAGTCGTTCCAGGAGGAAGAGCGCAAGCGCGTCGCCCGGGAGCTGCACGACGAGTTGGCGCAGAAGCTTACCGTGCTCAAATTGCAGATCGCATCGATTGCATCGGTGGTTTCCGCCAGGGAACCTGGCCTGACCCGGCAGATACAGGACATGAACTCGCTGCTATCGGAGGCGATAGCCGCGGTCGGTGAGATTGCGGCTAATCTGCGCCCCGTTTTGTTGGACCAGCTGGGCCTGGTAACCGCGCTGCACGAGCTGGTGGAGGAGTTTTCGGAGCGGGCCCGCGTCGAGTGCGAATTCAGCGTCCACCCGGCGGACCTGTCAGTGGACGACGGGCTTGCCACGCCGCTCTACAGGATAGTCCAGGAGTCGCTGACCAACGTCGCGCGCCATGCCCAGGCGACCGAAGTCATCGTATCGCTCTACCGTGATCCCGCCGGGAAAATTACGCTCGACATCAATGACAACGGCAGGGGCTTCGCCAGCGTCGATCAAAGCATGCGCAAGTCCTTTGGCCTGATCGGAATGCGCGAGCGCGCCGCCATGCTGGGCGGGGAGATGAAGATCCACAGCCAGCCCGGCGCGGGCACTTCGATCGAGATCGTTATTCCTGCCGGTTGAGGCGCACGGCAAGCGTGCGCCGTGACCTCTGGACAGCGCGCAGCGCGGCGCGCTCGTCCGCGCGCAGCACGTCGCCGAGCGATATGGCAGAATACGCCAAGCTGTAACCGCGAAGATCATCACCGAACGGTGTTGCCATCAGCGGGCGGCTGGTGCACGGGATGGCAAGATCCCGATCTGCAGACGGCCGGGCCATGGAGGAGGGGCAAGTGAGCAGCGGGGAACGGCTGCGACCGATCAACGGCAAGCCGCGGATGGCGCGTGTGTCCGGTGACGGGGCCTCTGCCATATCGAGCGCGCTGTTGCTGCCGCAGCGCTTGCGGCGCGAAGGTTGTCGATGAGCATTCGCGTCGTGCTCGCGGACGACCACCGGATGATCATTGCGGCGCTGCGCTCGATGCTCGAGAAGGAAACCGATATCGCCGTGGTCGGCGAAGCGGGCGACGGTGCGGCACTGCTCGAGACCGTAGCGCGAACGACGCCTGACGTCGCGGTAGTCGACATCGCCATGCCCGGCATGAACGGCATCGAGGCAACCCGGCGCCTGCTTGCCGGACATCCCGGCTTGAACGTGATCGCGCTGTCGGCTTATTCCGACAGGCGCTTCGTGCTGGAAATGCTGAACGCCGGCGCCAAAGGCTATCTGGTCAAGGCCTCCGCCGGGGATGAATTGGCGCGTGCAATCCGCGCGATTGCGCAGGGCCAGACGTACCTGTGCCCCGAAGTCGCGGGCAGCATCGTTGAAGCGGCACGCGGCAAGACCGCGCCGGCGGGCGGCGCCGGCGCGAATCTGGGGCGGCGGGAGCGGGAAGTATTGGCGCTGCTTGCCGATGGCAAGAGCTCATCCGAAATCGCGGCGCGCCTGCACATCGCGGTGAGCACGGTCGAAGTGCACCGGCGCAACATCATGCGCAAGCTCGATCTGCACAACGTCGCCGAGCTGACCAAGTACGCGATCCGCGAGGGGCTGATCTCGCCTTGATCGAGTGCAGTGCGGTAATCGCTTGTTCCTGACGGCTGATCAGCCGTAGGCGATGCAGTTCTCGCACACGGTGCCGCGCACGTCTTTCTTGAGATGCGCCGCGCGCAGCTGGACGAACGGCTGCGAATTCCACGCCTCCATGAACGACACCTTGGTGAGGTCGCCCATCGTCCAGTTGGCGGTCGCGTCGAAGCAGCACGCGGAGAGCTTGCCTTCGGCGGTGACGTGGCCCTCGGTGAACGCCGACCAGCACGGCAACGGCTCGCGCAGCGCGCCGATGCGCCCCTGATTGCCGGCGGTGGGCCGGTAGCCGAGCTGTGCCTCGCGCTGGGTCGCGAACGCGCCCATCGAATAAAGCGGCAGCCAGTAGTGCGTGTCCACGTAGGGCCGCACGCGCTCGGTGAGAAGCCGCTCCATCTTCACCTGCTGCTCGCCGTCGTACTTGATCGAGGACGCGTAAAGGCCGGTCTTGTAGCCGCCGCGGCTGCGCACCTCCCACGCCGATTTCACGTTATCGAGAGCGGTGTGGAAAAGCTTGCCGGCCACTCCCATGATCTTCTCGAACTGCTGTTCGTCGGCCGCATTCATCGACCATTTCAGCGAGTCGAGGCCGGCCTTCATGCATTCCTCGACCGCCTCGGGAAACGCCATCGAGGCATTCGAGGTCAGGAAGACATAAGGCATGCCGAGCTCGCCTTTCAGATAGGCGATGCAGTCCACCAGCAGCCGCGGGTTCATGAACGACTCGCCGAGGTAGAACACGCCGATCTCCTCGACTCCTGCCTCGCGCATCTCGCGCGTGACGCGCTTGAAGAGCCCAAAATCCATGTCCCACTTCGGCTGCACCTCACGCGTCCTGAGCGCGCAAAAGCCGCAGCGGTAGTTGCAGCGCGGCGAAATCTCGATCTTCACGCTCTTGGGTGCCGGCGGCGCCGCATGCAGGTACTTGGGGGAAATCTTGGTGACGTTATCGATGCGTTCGGTGATGTTTTCCATAACGGGCCTGTCCTCGCGTGTTGTGCGGATCAACCGGATGACGTTACGGTGACTTTCTTCCAGCGGCGTTGATCTGGATCAAGACTAGTGTTGCGGGTTGTGATTTCCTTGTCAAGCGGCCGCCCCTGGCGCCGCCGCCCCGCACAAACGGATGAAAATCAACCGGATCAGCGTCGAGTCCGCGCTCGCCAGCCTGAAGAGCAGTGTGCGCGGCCTGGATTCCGCCGAAGCCGCGCGGCGGTGCGCCGAGTACGGCGAGAACCGCCTCGAAAAAATTGCACGCGCGCCGCTGTGGCTGCGCTGCCTCAAACAGTTCACGGGTTTCTTTGCGTTGATTCTGTGGGTTGCGGCCGGCCTCGCGTTCCTCGCCGAATGGCGCGATCCGGGTGCCGGCATGGCGCTGCTCGGCGCCGCGATCGTCGGCGTGATCCTGATCAACGGGATGTTTTCGTTCTGGCAGGAATATCGCGCCGAGCGCGCGATCGCGGCGCTGGCCCGGCTGCTGCCGTCGCACGCGACCGTGCTGCGCGACGGGATCGCGGTGCAGATTGCGTCCGAGCAACTGGTTCCCGGTGATGTCGTGCTGTTGCAGGAGGGCGACCAGATATCGGCTGACTGCCGCGTGATCGAGTCGCACGGCCTGCGCGTCAACGAGGCGACCGTCACCGGCGAGTCGGCTGCCTGCGACAAGGACGCGCGCGAAGCGGCCGGCGACGATCTGCTCGCGAGCCGCAACGTGGTGCTCGCCGGCACGCTCGCGGTGGCCGGCTCGGCGCAGGCGCTGGTGTTCGCCACCGGCATGCGCACCGAATTCGGACGCATCGCGCGCCTGACGCAAAGCACGGACGAGCCGTTGTCGCCGCTGCAGCTCGAGATCGCGCGCCTGAGCCGGCTGGTCGCGGCGTTTGCGACGCTGCTCGGGGTCGTTTTTTTCGCGCTCGGCTGGACGCTCGGCCTGCCGTTCTGGACCAATTTCATTTTTGCGATCGGCATCATTGTGGCCAACGTGCCCGAGGGCCTGCTGCCGACGGTGACGCTGGCGCTCGCGCTGGCAACGCAGCGCATGGCGAGGAAGAACGCCTTGATCCGCCATCTGCCGGCGGTCGAGACGCTCGGCTCGACCACCGTGATCTGCACCGACAAGACCGGCACGCTGACGCAGAACCGTATGCACGTGAAGCGGCTGTTCTTCGCTGACGGGGTCTGCGATTACGACGCAGCGCGCTTCGCAGCCGAGCCAGGCTACGCGCGCCGGCGGCTCTTCGAGGTCGCGCGTCATTGCCACGCGTTGCGCGCCGTGAAGGTGAACGGCGACACGCAGCTGCTCGGAGACCCGATGGAAATTACGTTGCTGGAAATGGCGCACGCGCCGCCGGGCGGCGACTATCCGCGCCGCGACGAGATCGCATTCGACAGCGACCGCAAGCGGTTCTCCACCCTGCACGACACGCCGGCGGGAGGCGTGCTCTATTGCAAGGGAGCGCTCGAAGCCGTGCTGCCGCTGTGCGTCGCAGTCGAGACTGCTGCGGGCGTAGAGCCGCTCGGCGCCGGGCAGCGCGAGCGCTTCCGCGCTGGCGGTCGCGCGCGAGATCGGGCTGGCGCAGTCGGCGCGGCCGCGCGTGATCACCGGCGATGAACTCGCGCGGCTTACCGATGCCCAGCTGCAGGTCGCGCTCGACGCGCCGGACGTAATTTTCGCCCGCGTCGGCGCCAACCAGAAAATGGTGATTGTCGCCGCGCTGCAGCGCAAGAACCACATCGTGGCCGCGACCGGCGACGGCGTGAACGACGCGCCGGCGCTGAAGCGCGCCGACATTGGCATCGCGATGGCGATAACCGGCACCGACGTCGCGAAGGAAGCCGCCGACATGATCCTGCTCGACGATAATTTCGCCAGTATCGTCGCCGCGATCGAAGAGGGGCGCGCGGTGTTCGACAACATTCGCAAGTTTCTCACCTACATCCTCACTTCGAACATCCCCGAGCTCGTGCCGTATCTGGCGTTCGCGCTCGCCCGGATTCCGCTGCCGCTGACCATCATGCAGATCCTTGCGGTCGATCTCGGCACCGACATGCTGCCGGCGCTGGCGCTCGGCGCGGAGCGGCCCGCGCCCGGCGGCATGGCGCGGCCGCCGCGCCCGCGCAGCGAGCGGCTGCTGTCATGGCGGTTGCTCGCGCGCGCCTATTTGTTCCTCGGCGCGCTCGAGGCGGCGGCGGCGATGGCGGCGTTTTTCTTCGTGCTCGCTCGCGGCGGCTGGAGTTACGGCGAGCCGCTCGCTGCATCCGACCCGCTCTATCTCGCCGCGACGGCCGCATGCTTCGGCGCGATCGTGACGATGCAGGTCGTAAACGTATTTCTGTGCCGCCATGCGAGCCGTTCCGCGTTCGACTTCGGCCTGCTCAGCAACCCGCTGATACTCTGGGGGGTCGCCTTCGAGGCCGGGCTGGCGGCGGCGATCATCTACACGCCGCTCGGCAACGAGGTGTTCGGGACCGCGCCGCTCGACGCTGTTCTATGGCTGTTCGTGCTGCCGTTCGCGCTGGCCATGCTGGTGGCGGAGGAGGCCCGTAAATGGGTCGTGCGATATCGCGCAGCGCGGCATCAGCGTCCGCAGTGCTCGCACTCACGGTAAGACAGGCGCGGTGGCGCCAGCTTGCTTGATCCACGTCAAGCGGGCGCCGGCTCGCGTGCTCTAGCATGGGGCGTGGCGTGAATGGAGCTCACAGTATGACATCCCAACTAGCGATCGATCCGGCGCTGCTCTATCACCGTTGCGATCCGCAGGAACTCGCGTTCGAGACCACCGCCGAATTGCCGGAACTGACCGCTGCGCTCGGCCAGCAGCGCGCGGGCGATGCTGTGGAATTCGGCATCAACATCGCGCGCCAGGGATACAACCTGTTCGTGATGGGGCCGGCGGGCGCCGGCAAGCACGCGCTGGTGCGCCAGACCCTCGAGCGCAAGGCGGCATCCGGCGCCGCGCCGCTCGACTGGGCCTACGTCAACAATTTCGCGCAGCCGCACAAGCCGCTCGCGCTGGCGCTGCCGGCGGGACGCGGCCAGCAGCTGAAGAGCGACATGCAACAGTTGATGGAGGAACTGAGCCTGGCGATTCCTTCGGCGTTCGAAAGCGACGAATACCGCTCGCGCTTCGGACAGATCGACGCCGAATTCAACCAGCGCCAGGAGAAGGCGCTCGGCGAGCTCGGGCAGGAGGCCGCGGGCCACAAAGTCGGCCTGCTGCGCACGCCGGGCGGATTTTCATTCGCGCCGCTGAAGGACGGCGAAGTGATCAGCGCCGAGGACTATGCCAAGCTGCCGCGGGCCGAGCAGGAGCAGCTCGAGCAGACCATGAGCCAGCTGCAGGTGAAGCTCGAGAAGATTTTTTTGCAGGTGCGGCAGTGGCGGCGCGAGCGGCGCGACAAGATCCGCGATCTCAATCGCGAAGTCACGCTGTTCGCGGTCGGTCATCTTATGGAGGAGATCCAGGAGCGCTACACCGCACTGCCGCGGGTCGCGGATTACCTCGGGGCGGTGCGCCAGGACGTGATCGAGAACGCCGACGATTTCCGCAAAAGCCAGGACGGCGCACCGGCGCCGTTCGTCATGCCGCCCGCGGAGCCGGCGTCGTTGCGCCGCTACGCGGTCAATGTGATCGTCGACCACAGCCGGCCCGACGGCTCATCGGTGGTGTTCGAGGACCATCCGACCTACCAGAATCTGGTTGGGCGCGTCGAGCACATCGCGCAATTCGGCACGCTGGTCACCGACTTCGGGTTGATCAAGCCGGGCGCGCTGCATCGCGCCAACGGCGGCTACCTGATGCTCGATGCGCACAAGCTGCTGATGCAGCCGTTCGCGTGGGAAGGTCTGAAGCGGGCGTTGTCGACGCGCCAGATCCGCATCGAGTCGCTCGGGCAGATGTACAGCCTGGTCAGCACCGAGTCGCTGGAACCTGAGCCGATTCCGCTCGACCTCAAGGTGGTGCTTTTCGGCGAACGCATCTGGTACTATCTGTTGTACGCCTACGACCCGGACTTTCGCGAGCTGTTCAAGGTGGCCGCGGATTTCGAGGAGCATTTTCCGCGCAGCGCCCAGACGCACGGCCTGTACGCGCGGCTGGTTGCGACCATCGCGCGCCGCGACGGTCTGCTCGCGCTCGAGCGCGCGGCGGTGGCGCGCGTGATCGAACAAGGCGCGCGCTTGAGCGGCGACGCGAAGAAACTTTCCGCCAACCTGCAGTATCTGGTCGATCTGCTCGGCGAGGCCGATTTCTGGGCGCGCCGCGGCGGCCGCGCGCAGATCGCAGCGGACGACGTGCAGCAGGCGATCGATGCCCAGCTGCACCGCGCCGACCGGCTGCGCGCGCAGGTGCACGAGGCGATACTGCGCGGCACCTTGATGATCGACACCGATGGCGCAAAAGTCGGCCAGGTCAACGGCTTGTCGGTGTTCGAACTCGGCAACTACGCATTCGGCGAGCCGACTCGCATCACGGCAACGACGCGGCTCGGCGACGGTCAGGTGATCGATGTGCAGCGCGAAGTGGAACTCGGCGGCGCACTCCATTCCAAGGGCGTGATGATCCTGGCGTCGTTCCTCGCGGCCCGCTACTCCACCAACCGGCCGCATTCGCTGGCCGCGAGCCTGGTTTTCGAGCAGACCTATGGCACGGTCGAGGGCGACAGCGCATCGACCGGCGAGTTGTGCGCGCTGCTGTCGTCGCTGGCGGAGCTGCCGATCCTGCAGTCACTGGCGGTCACCGGCTCGATCAACCAACTCGGGCAGGTGCAGGCGATCGGCGCCGTCAACGAAAAAATCGAGGGTTTTTTCGACATTTGCCGCGCGCGCGGACTCAACGGCAGCCAGGGGGTGATCATTCCCGCGTCGAACGTGGACAACCTGATGCTGCGCAGCGACGTGGTGCAGGCGGTGCGCGACGGCAAGTTCAGCATCCATGCGGTCGAGCATGTCGATCAGGCGATCGAATTGCTGACCGGGGTGGCCGCCGGCGCGCCGGATGCAGCCGGCAACTGGCCTGACGCAAGCGTCAACGGCCGCGTGGCGAGGCGTTTGCGCGAACTCGCCGAATTGCGCCAGAAGTTTGCGACTGGCGGCAGGCGGGAGCGCGGAGCGCTGGCAAGGAAGTCCCGTGGGCGCGAAAAGTGAGCGGCCGACACGGCGCGTGGTGATCGGGCTCGAGCCCGCGATGCTCGACGCGGCGGCGCTTGCGGCGGCAGCACAGCTCGCGCGCAGCGCCGGCGTGGAGTTGGCGGCGTTGTTCGTCGAGGACTCCAATCTGCTGCGCCTGGCGAGTCTGCCTTTCGCGCTGGAGATGGGCGCCGCCTCGGCGGCGCGGCGGCGGATGGAAGCAACCGACATCGAGCGCGCGCTCAAGGTACAGGCGGCGCAATTGAAGCGCGCGCTGGCGGAAGCGGCGCAGCGCCTCGAGCTGCAATGGACATTTGAAGTCGCGCGCGGCCGGGGGTTGCGCGTGCTGCTCGAGTGGACGGGTGCGAGCGACATCGTGGTGCTCGCGGGCGGCGCCGGGCGGCCACCGTGGCAGCCGGCGCTCGAGGCGCTGCTGCGCGGCGCATTCAGTTTCGAACGTCCGCCTCCCGGGCGGGTCGCGGTCGTGCTCGGCAGCGGGACGGAAGCACTGCGCGTTCTGTCGGTTGCTCACGCGCTGGCGCAGGCCAGCGATGCCGAACTGGTTTTGCTGGTTGCCGGCGCGAAGACTCGTGCCGGTGAAATCGCGAAGCGCGCTGCCGCCTGGCTCAGGGAGCGTGGCGCTGCGGCACGCGTTGCGCTGCTGCCCGATCGCGCTCCGGCGCGGATCGCCGAGCTCGTCGCGCGCGAACGCGCGCAGGCCCTGTTCCTACCCGGCGCTGATCAGGAGTTGAGCAGTGTTGAGATCTCGGCGCTGGCAAGCGTAATCAACTGTCCGCTGATATTTGTCAGGTAGTACAACCATGACCCTGCTCACGCAAGCCCAGAACGCCCGCCTGGCGAAGCGCCTCGACGCGCTCGATCTGCGGTTGCGCGACGACATTCGCGCCACGCTGCTGCAGTCGGGCGACCAGACCTACATCGACCTTGCAGGACTGGTGCACGATCCGGGCGACGAGGCGGCTGCCAACCAGTTGATCGAGATCGATGACGCGCTGATCGAGCGCCACGTGCGGGAACTGCGTGCGATCGAAGCAGCGCGCCGGCGTCTCGCGGATGGCAGTATCAACTGCTGCATCGAATGCGGTGATGACATTGGCTACAAGCGCTTGTGCGTCTATCCGGTCGCGTGGCGCTGCCTCATATGCCAGGCCCAGCACGAAAAAACCCACGCGCAATAGGCAATGCCTCGGCTGCAGGCGCCTTCGCCCCCTGCCTGGTCGATAACTCGAAGGGAAGGCTCAAGGATGACGCTTCGGGCCCACTATTTACCTCATTGCGTGGCGAGGTACTTTCGGGCTCCAGCGAAGCCTGGCCTTTAGGTCAGCGGCGGACTGTAATGCCGTCGACTGGCATGTTCAGATTTTGCCGATCATCCCGAGCCGATTTTAATGATCATCAATAGACACCCGATGCCGCCCGAGCGTGTTGACATAGATCAACCGCCATGCGCGGCGATGCGCGGGCCGTTCAGTGCCTGCGCCCGTCGCCCAAGACACGGACGCGGCGTGGCGCTTTTTGACGTAAGGCAAGGAAGCCTCCAAAGATGTCGATACAATTGCAAGATACACCCCTCAGCTGCGCCGTCCAGCACGCCAACGACCGAATGTGAATGTCGAATTCCGATATGAACCCCGCCGCCAGCGACCGTTACGCTTATTTCGAACACGACGCCGATATCGGACTCACCGGGCGCGGCGCGACGCTGGAAGAGGCTTTTGAGGCAGCGGCGGCGGGGATGTTCGCGATCATGACCGACCTGGCTGGCGTGCGATGCGAGCGAACGGTGAAGCTCGCATTCGAAGAGGCCGACGTGGAACTGGCGCTGGTGCGATGGCTCAACCTGCTGCTCGCCACGGCGCGCGAGCAAAGGATGGTTTTCGCCGAATTCCGTCTCGACCGCGACGGGGTCGTGTGGCGCGGCGCGGCGACCGGCGAGACCTGGCGCGGCGACCACGAGCGCGGCGTCGAAGTGAAGGGCGCAACGCTGACCATGCTGCGCGTCGAGCAGCGCGAAGGCGGCTGGGACGCGCGCTGCGTGGTGGACGTTTAGGACCATCCGATGGACATGAGCCGTCTGAAGCAGATCGACGCGTACCGCTGGACGTTGCCCAAGGCGGGAGGCGAGCAGCGTCATGACATCGTGCTCTACGGCAGCCGCGAGCTGCTGGCGAGCATGGACGACAAGGTGCTCGAGCAGATCGCCAACGTCGCGCAGCTGCCGGGGCTCATCGGCGCCGCGATGACGATGCCCGATGCGCACTGGGGCTACGGTTTTCCGATCGGCGGCGTGGCGGCGTTCGATCCGGATGAGGGCGGCATCATTTCCGCCGGCGGAGTCGGCTTCGACATTTCGTGCGGCATCCGCTGCCTGCGCACCAATTTGACGCTTGAGGACATCGTGCCGCGTCTGCCCAAACTCGCCGACGCGTTGTTTCGCGACATTCCCGCCGGCGTCGGCGAGGAGGGCGAGATCAAGCTCGCGCCGCGGGAACTCGATCAGGTGCTCGCCGGCGGCGCACAGTGGGCGGTCGAGCACGGCTATGGCAGCGCCGCGGATCTCGAATTCATCGAGGAGCGCGGCCGCATGCGTGGCGCGCAACCGGACCGTGTGTCGGATCTCGCTAAGCGGCGCCAGCGCGGCGAAATGGGCACCCTCGGCTCGGGCAATCATTATCTCGAAGTGCAGGTGGTGGAGGCGATCTACGACGCGCGGGCGGCGCAGGCATTCGGCTTGCGTGAGCGCCAGATCGTGGTGTCGATCCACTGCGGCTCGCGCGGTCTCGGCCACCAGATCGGTACCGATTATCTGGTGAGCCTCGCCAAAGCGGCGCAGCGCCTCGGCATCCGGCTGCCCGACCGCGAGCTTGCGTGCGCGCCGATCCGCTCACCCGAGGGCGAGCAGTATATCGGCGCGATGAATGCCGCAGTCAACTGCGCGCTCGCCAACCGCCAGATCCTCGCGCATCTCACCCGCGGCACGTTTGCGCACGTCGTGCCCGAGGCAGTGCTCGACACGTTGTTCGACGTTTCGCACAACACCTGCAAGATCGAGAGCCACCTGGTCGACGGCAGGCAGCGTCCGCTCCATGTGCACCGCAAGGGGGCGACGCGTGCATTCGGGCCCGGACACCCCGCGTTGCCCGTGCGTTACCGCAACGCCGGGCAGCCGGTGATCATCGGCGGCAGCATGGGCACCGGTTCCTACGTTCTCGCCGGCAATCCCGAGTCGGAAAACCCCGCTTTTGCGTCGGCCAGCCACGGTGCCGGACGCGCGATGAGCCGCCATGCGGCGCTCCGGCAATGGCGCGGCCGCGAGCTGATTGCCGAACTTGCCGCCAGGGGCATCCTGATCCGCACGCGCTCGATGCGCGGCGCCGCCGAGGAAGCGCCTGGCGCATACAAGGACGTGGACCTCGTCGCCGAGGCAACCGAGCGCGCCGGTCTTGCGCGCCGGGTCGCGTTTCTGCGGCCCAAGGTATGCGTGAAAGGGTGACGTCGCGGTTACGGCGCAGGGTGCCGGCGGGCCCGAGATGCGCGCACGCCGCGCTGCGTTAACCGTTATTTGGCGTCAAGCATTGACGAAGATCAAGAAAGCCGCTTCGCAGACGGCTAAGATGAATCCGCGAGCCGGCGTAAGGACGCACCGGCGGCAACGCTGCGAAGGACACCGCCATGACCATCGGACGAATCTGCAATCGCGAGGTTGTATCCGCGGCGCGCGATACCACGGTGCAGGCCGCCGCCAAGCTGATGCGCCATTTTCACGTCGGAACGGTGGTGGTGGTCGATATCGGGGATGACAGCCGCGTGCCGGTCGGAATCGTGACTGATCGCGATATCGTGATCGAAGTCTGTGCGGTTGATCTCAATCAGAATGTGATCACCGTCGGCGACATCATGGCGCCGGAACTGGTCACGGTGCGTGAAGACGAGGGCCTGCTGCAGACGGTGGAAATCATGCGCTACAAGGGGGTGCGCCGCCTGCCGGTGGTCGACAAAAACGGCAATCTCGCCGGCATCGTTTCGATCGACGACTTGTTCGAAACGCTGACCGAACAGATGGCGGAAATGGCGCGGATTCTCGGCCGCGAGCGTGAGCAGGAGGTTCAGAACCGCAGGTAATGCTGCGCACTTGCAGCGAAAGGAAAAACAACATGCAAAGCGCATTGCAAATCACGCGGGACGATATGCCGCATTCGGCGGCGTTTGACGCGCGGATCCGGGAGAAAGTGGCCAGGCTCGAGCGGGTCTGTCCGCGGCTGACGGCCTGCCGCGTCGCCGTGACTGCGCCGTACCCGAACCAGCCAAACCGCAGGCTGTTCACGGTGCGGCTCAAAATCATGTTTCCGGGTGGCGAGGTCGTGGTTACGCGCGACCATCATGAGGACATCAACGTCTTGTTGCGCGATGCGTTTGTCGCGGTACGGCGCGAGCTGGGCCGATGTTCGTTGCGCAATGGCGTCGTGGGGGACTTCGACCAATGCGGCTGCCGAGGTATCGCCGCACAGCCCGAGCCAGCCAATGCGTGAATGCCGGGTAATCGCCGTCGACGGCGTTCAGGCGCGTTACGGGAATACCGGCTGAATGGGCGCGGCGTGGCTGCCGGCGCAAGCGATTAACGCTCGCTGCAGTGGCCGACCAGCAAGCGCAGGCGATCGAGGTCGTTGATCTCGATGCTCTTGTTGCGTACCGTGATCAGGCCGTCGTTCTGGAATTGGGAAAACGCGCGGCTGATGGTTTCGAGCTTGAGGCCGAGGTAGCTGCCGATTTCTTCACGGGTCATGCGCAGGTGAAAGCGCGACGGCGAATAGCCGCGCGAGGCGAAGCGCTGCGACAAATTCAGCAGAAAGGCAGCCAGGCGCTCCTCGGCGCGCATGCTGCCGAGCAGCAGCATCACGCCGTAATCGCGGGTGATTTCGCGGCTCATGATGCGGTGGAAGTGGTGCTGCAGCGCCGGGATACTGCGGCTCAAGTGCTCCAGATCGTTGTACGGGATCTCGCACACGTCGCTGTCCTCGAGCGCGATCGCGTCGCAGATGTGCTTGCCCGAGCCGATCGCGTCCATGCCGAGCATCTCGCCCATCATGTGAAAGCCCGCGACCTGTTCGCGCCCGTCATCGTGCAACACGCAGCTCTTCAGGAAGCCGGTGCGCACCGCGTAAAGCGATTGCAGCGCGCTTCCCGCGCGATACAGGTATTCGCCGCGCTTCAGTGGCCGCTTGCGGTTGACGATCCGGTCAAGCTGCTCCAGGCCGCTCTGATCGAGCCCGGCCGGCAGGCACAATTCATGCACGCTGCAGCTCGAGCATGCCGTGCGAAGCTGTACGACGTTGAGTGGGTGGATGTTGTAGATGGACATCGCGAAGAGCAATGCTTAACCTAGGTCAATACTACCATGCGGCAGACGCGCGTGTCGAAGTAAAAACGCCCGGTGAATCAAGCTCCGTTCGTCGGGCATGACAGTTCAATCTGTATGTTTCTAAACGGAAATAATCTGCCGTCTTCAAGACAGGTTGTGGTCACGGGATCCGGGTAACCGAACCGTACAAGGCGGCGAAAGCAATCGCGCAGGGCTCGGCAAACGAAACCATGCGCGACGGCGCTGCGCGCGGTCCGGGCCGGACCGCCGCGAATCGGATTATTGATGTAGATCAACTCCCCGGCGCGGGGACATTTCATAATTACTCATGTCCCTACACGCGCTTCCGGCAAGGCCCGCATCGATGTCCCCTGGCGTTGCAACGTTGGAGGTGGATCTCGATCTGATCCGCCGCCTGGATCAATCCGGCCCGCGCTACACTTCGTACCCGACCGCGGACCGGTTCGTCGAGGCGTTCGGCGCGGAGGCCTATGAATCGTGGCTCGCGCGGCGCAACGTCGGCGGCGTGCAGCGCCCGCTCTCGCTGTACGTGCACCTGCCGTTCTGCAATACGATCTGCTATTACTGCGGTTGCAACAAGGTCGTCACGCGCGACAAATCGAAAGGCGCCGCGTACCTCAAGTATGTCGCGGCGGAAATCGCGCTGCAGTCGAGCGCGCTCGGCAGCGGCGATGCGCGCGTCGAGCAGATGCACTGGGGCGGGGGCACGCCCAACTTTTTCCGTATCGAGCAGCTGGCGGGTTTGTTCAATGATCTGCGCAGCAATTTCGATATGGACCCGCAGGGCGAGTATTCGATCGAGATCGACCCGCGCTACGCCGACCCCGCGTACATCAGCGCGCTGCACGATCTGGGCTTCAACCGCATCAGCATGGGCGTGCAGGATTTCGATCCCGACGTGCAGCGCGCCGTGCACCGCATCCAGAACGAAGCGGCTACGCTGGAGCTGATCGCCGCCGCGCGCCGCTGTGGATTCCAGTCGGTCAATATCGACCTGATCTACGGCCTGCCGAAGCAGACGCTGATCAGCTTCGACCGCACGCTCGCGCGCGTGATCGAGGCCGGACCGGACCGGGTCGCGCTCTACAATTACGCGCACCTGCCGCACCTGTTCAAGTCCCAGCGGCGCATCCACGAGGCCGATCTGCCGGTGCCGGACACCCGGCTCAAGCTGTTGGGGCTTGCGATCAAGCGCCTGACCGATGCCGGCTACGTCTATATCGGCATGGATCATTTTGCGAAGGCCGACGATTCGCTCGCGGTGGCGCAGCGGCAGGGGCGGCTGCACCGCAACTTCCAGGGCTATTCGACCCACGCCGATTGCGATCTGCTCGCGCTCGGGGTGAGTGCGATCGGCAGCATCGGCCCGACCTACAGCCAGAATTTCCGCAATCTCGATCAATACTACGAGTGCCTCGACCGTAACATTCTGCCGGTCATGCGCGGCATCGAGCTGACGGCGGACGACCTGCTGCGGCGCGCGGTGATCCACACGCTGATGTGCCAGTTCGCGCTGTCGAAGCAGTCGCTCGCGATCTCGTATCTGATCGACTTCAACAGTTATTTCGCGACCGAGCTCGGCGATCTGCGCGAGTTCGAACAGCTCGGGCTGGTGGTGCTCGACGAAGACTGGATCACGGTCACGCCGAAAGGACGGTTGCTGGTGCGCAATATCTGCATGGTGTTCGACCGCTACCTGCGCCAGGACCGCGAGCGCCGCCGCTATTCGAAAGTGATTTAGGAGCTCATTTGTTCGAGCTTGCGCTCGCGGCGGCATTCGTCGCCGGGCTCGTCGGCGGCGTGCACTGCGCCGGCATGTGCGGTGGCATCGTCGGCGCGCTGTGCAATTCCTCCGGCCGGCGGGACACTGCGCCGCCGTTGCGTTACCTGCTTGCTTACAATGCCGGCCGTATCACGAGCTATGCCTGCGCGGGCGCGCTCGCCGGCGCGCTCGGCCAGGCCGGTTTGCTGACCCGCGCAGCACCTCTGCTGCAACCACTGCTGTTCGCGCTGGCGAGCCTGATGCTGGTCGTGCTGGGCATGTACCTCGCCGGTGCGGCGTCGGTCATGGGCAGGTTTGAAGCGGCCGGCGCCTGGTTGTGGCGCGGCATCTCGCCATGGTCTCGCCACCTGTTGCCGGTGACCTCATTGCCGCGCGCGCTGGGCCTTGGCGCCCTGTGGGGCTGGCTGCCGTGCGGCATCGTGTACGCGGTGTTGCTGACCGCGCTCGCGCTCGGCAGCGGGTGGCAGGGCGCGGCGGTACTGGCTGCGTTCGGGCTGGGCACGCTGCCGAATCTGCTCGGCATCGGGTTGCTGTGGCGGCAGTTCGGGCAATTGCGCCGCACGGGCGCCCCGCGCATGCTCGCGGGCGGCGTGGTCGCCGCATTCGGAGTTTACGGGCTGATCAAAGTATTGCAGCCCGCCGCCTTTGCCGGCGATGGGCTGCTGTGTCACATCGTTCCCGGCCTCGGCGGCCTGCTGCGGTAAGCCGGATTAAAGTTTAATCACCCCGCACGCCACCCGGCCGCCGGAGTTGCCGGTGGGATCGGTCTTGAGATCGTCGGGATCGGCGTGCACGATGACCGCCCGGCCGATGACGCCGTCCTTGCCGGTGCTTACCGAAATCCCGTCGAGCCAGAGCGTGAGCGCTGCTTTGCCGGATGCATCCGCCGTAAGGTTGCCCAGGTCCCCCGAGTGGCTGTCGGGCGCATCAGGTGCGCCATGCTTCTTGCCGTAGGGATTGAAATGGCCGCCGGCGCTCGTTGCATCGGGCGCACTGCAGTCGCCTTTTTCATGAATGTGAAAACCGTGCAAGCCGGGCGTCAGCGAGCTGAATTGCGCATCGACGCGGACGCGGCTCACGACCTGCGTGAATTTGACGGTGCCGCTGGTCTGCGAGCCGCTCGCGGGGCGCACGCTCGCGGTGACTGCGGGTTCGCCCGCCTCCGTGGTCGTGCGCTCGCCCGGTTCCATGGCCGTGCAGGCAGACAGCAGCAGCGCGCAGGAAACAATTCCAGTCCCGTATCGCATGCCTCTTACTCCCTTCATTTGCGAGGACATTCGCCGCTGCAACCCGGCCGCTGTATCGTCCGCAATTGCACGCGTGCTGTCAACACAGTACCTGCTGCTTGCAGTAACGCGCGAGTTCGCTGACAACGGCATTGCCCTCGACCGGCGCCTGCGCGCGCCTGCCGCCATGTTCCAGCGTGAGCTGGAACTCGAATTTGGCGAAGAACGCATTGAACATTTCGCCGCCGAGCGTGCCCACGGCGTACAGGCCGTCGCTGCTTGCGTCGTATTCGAGCAGGATCGCCGGCAGCGGCTGCCGCGCGGGGCCGCCGACCACGCGGCCGCCGCTCACCGGGTCAAATTCGCTGTGCTCCGAACAGCAGTGGATCACGTTGCTGCGCGTGAGTTTCGCGGGTCCGGTGCGGTCGCGGTAGCTGATGAAGCTGATCTGGCGAGTCGGATACGACATGCGGTGCGCGCAGATCGCGGAGTAGCCGACCAGCGCATGGTTCGGTCCGACCCCGCCGGTCCATTCGTAGCGCGCGCCGGTTTCCGTTTTCAGCGTTACCGGCTGCTGCGCCGGCTTGCCGAGGTTGAGCAGGAAGCAGGGTGTGGCTGCATACGGATAATGAAATATGTAATTGCGGTTGACGGCGAGGCTTGCGGCGCGCAACGGCCGCCGCGATT
>ERZ1292640.259-Hain-H43-02um-R1-259-length-42643-cov-46_pt1 | contig 39678 bp, 38 predicted proteins | sample MGYA00564404_ERZ1292640 | MGnify/ENA primary metagenome ERZ1292640 (study PRJEB36523, sample SAMEA6512636) | groundwater metagenome | collected 2019-01-08 | study: AquaDiva: Metagenomics assemblies of 32 groundwater samples | reverse complement strand
GATCCGATGCACCCGGCCTACAAGTCCGATAAGCCGGGCATCGCACCGGACTGCGGCATGAAGCTGGAGCCGGTATACGCCGACGAAGGTCCTGCCCCGGCGGTGCCGAAGGGGAAGATACTTTATTACCGCGACCCGAAGGATCCCTCCTACAAGAGCGACAAGCCCGGCCTCAACCCGGAGACAGGCAGCGAGCTGGAGCCGGTCCACGAGGGCCACCCCTCGACCTTCGCGCCCGGCACCGTGCAGATCAGCCCCGAGAAGCAGCAGTTGATCGGCGTGCAGTACGGAGTGGCCGAGGTGACCGGCGGAGCGCGGACGCTGCGCGCGCTCGGCAAGGTCACCTACGACGAGACGCGCATCTCGCACGTCCATACGCGGGTCGAAGGCTGGATCGAGCGCGTGTTCGTGGATTTCACCGGCCAACTGGTGCGCCAGGGCCAGCCGCTGCTGACCATCTACAGCCCGGAGCTGCTGGCCTCGCAGCGGGAGCTGCTGCTGGCGGCCAAGGCGAGGGAGACGATGAAGAAGAGCCCGCTGGCCAGCGCCATCGATCAGAGCGAGGCGCTGTTCCAGGCGGCGCGGCGGCGCCTGGAGCATTGGGACCTGAGCGCGGACCAGATCGAACAGGTGCTCAAAACGGGAGAGCCGATCCGCACCGTCACCCTGTACGCGCCCACCGGCGGCTACGTGCTGGAGCGCAAAGCGTTCGCCCACCAGAAGGTGACGCCGGAGTCGGACCTGTACACGGTGGCCGACCTGAGCCGGGTCTGGATCATGGCCGATGTGTTCGAGTCCGAGGCGGCCATGGTGCGGCCCGGGCAGCCGGCGCGGGTGACGCTGTCGTACTACCCGGGCCGCTCGTTCAGCGCCCCGGTGACGTACGTCCAGCCGCAGGTGGACCCGATGAGCCGCACGCTCAAGGTGCGGCTGGAGGCGGACAACCCCGGGGGCATCCTGAAGCCTGACATGTACGTCGATGTAGACTTCCGGCTGGCGCTGCCCTCGCGGCTGACCGTGCCGGCTGAGGCGGTTCTCGACGCCGGCGAGCGTAAGACGGTCTTTGTGGATCGCGGCAACGGCTACTTCGAGCCGCGGCAGGTCGAAACCGGCGATCGGCTGGACGGCCGCGTGGTGATTCTCAAGGGCCTGGCGGCGGGCGAGCGTGTGGTGACCTCGGGCAATTTCCTGATCGACTCGGAGAGCCAGTTGAAGGCGGCGGCCGCGGGGATGGCGGGGCAGCACCAGCATGATTAACCGCATCATCGAGCTCTCGGCCCGCAACAAGTTCGCCGTGTTCGCGCTGGTGGGCGCGGCGGTGCTGGCGGGACTGTGGTCGATTAACAACGTGCCCCTGGACGCGATCCCCGACTTGAGCGACACGCAGGTGATCGTTTACTCGCGCTGGGACCGCAGCCCGGACATCATGGAGGACCAGGTCACCTACCCGATCGTGACGGCCATGCTGGGCGCGCCGAAGGTGAAAGTGGTACGCGGCTTCTCCGATTTCGGCTACTCGTACGTCTACATCATCTTCGAGGACGGCACCGACATTTACTGGGCGCGCTCCCGCACGCTGGAGTACCTGTCGGGCGTGCTGCCACGGCTGCCGCAGGGCGTGAAGACGGAGCTGGGACCGGACGCCACCGGCATCGGCTGGGTCTTTCAGTACGCGCTGGTGGACACCAAGGGCAGGCACAGCCTGGCAGACCTGCGCTCCTACCAGGACTGGTACCTGCGCTACTACCTGAAGTCGGTGCCGGGAGTGGCCGAGGTGGCGCCGCTGGGCGGCTTCGTCCGGCAGTACCAGGTCAACGTCGATCCCAACCGGCTCCAGGCGTACAACCTTCCGATTCAGAAAGTGGTCGAAGCGGTGCGCGCCGGCAACGACGACGTGGGCGGGCGGCTGGTGGAGTTCGCCGGCGCCGAGTACATGGTGCGGGGCCGCGGCTACGCGCGCTCGGTCGAGGACATCGCCAGCATCGTGCTGGCGACCAACCCGAGCGGCGTGCCGGTGCGGGTGGCCGACGTCGGCACGGTGACGCTGGGGCCCGACCTGCGGCGCGGCGTGGCCGACCTCGACGGCACGGGCGACGTGGTTTCCGGCATTGTGGTGATGCGCCAGGGCGAGAACGCGCTCGATGTCATCGAGCGCGTCAAGCGCAAGCTCGTCGAGATCGAGCCGGGGCTCCCGGCGGGCGTGAAGGTCGTCACCGCCTACGACCGCTCCGAGCTGATCCTGCGCTCGATCGAGACGCTGAAGCACACGCTGGCCGAGGAGATGGCCATCGTCTCGCTGGTCATCCTGATCTTCCTCTGGCACATCCCGAGCGCGGTCATCCCCATCGTGACGATTCCGGTGGCGGTGATCATCGCGTTCATCCCGATGAAGATGATGGGGCTGACCTCCAACATCATGTCGTTGGGCGGCATCGCCATCGCCGTCGGCGCCATGGTGGACGCGGCCATCGTGGTGGTCGAGCAGACGCACAAGAAGCTGGAGGAGTGGGAGCGTACCGGCCGCAAGGAGGACTTTCACCACGTCGTGATCACCGCGGTGAAGGAGGTCGGCGGCCCGAGCTTCTTCGCGCTGCTGGTGATCGCGGTGTCGTTCCTGCCGGTGCTGACGCTGGAAGCGCAGGAAGGGCGGCTATTCAAGCCGCTGGCGTACACCAAGAACTTCTCGATGATCGTGGCGGCGGTGCTGGCCATCACGCTCGACCCGGCCATGCGGCTGCTGTTCACCCACATGAAGAACTTCGAGTTCCGGCCGCGCTGGCTGGCGCGCGCGGCCAGCGCCGTGCTGGTGGGCAAGATCCACTCCGAGGAGAAGCACCCGATCAGCCGCATCCTGATCAAGCTGTATGAGCCGGTCTGCGCGTGGTCGCTGCGGTGGAAGTGGGCGGTCATCGCCGGGGCGATCGCAGTGGTAGCGCTGACCGTGCCGGTGTATCAGCGGCTCGGCTCCGAGTTCATGCCGCCGCTCGACGAGGGGACGCTGCTCTACATGCCCTCCACGCTTCCGGGCATCTCCATCAGCGAGGCGCAGAAACTGCTCCAGGTCCAGGACCGCATCATCAAGCAGTTCCCCGAAGTCGAGAGCGTCCTGGGCAAGGCGGGCCGGGCCGAAACCTCGACCGACCCGGCGCCGCTGTCGATGGTGGAGACGGTCATCTTGCTCAAGCCGCCGGAGCAGTGGCGCAAGGTGGACACCTGGTATTCGACGTGGGCGCCGGGCTGGGCCAAGGCGATCTTCCGCCGCGTCACCCCGGATCACATCTCGACCGAGCAGCTCGTCGAGGAGCTGAACGAGGCGCTGCGGCTGCCGGGCGTCTCGAACGCCTGGACCATGCCCATCAAGGCGCGCGTGGACATGCTGACCACCGGGGTGCGCACGCCGGTCGGGATCAAGATCTACGGGGCGGACATCAAGAAGATCGAGGAGATCGGCACGCGGATCGAGTCGGTGCTGCCGTCGGTCCAGGGGACCCGCAGCGTCTTCGCCGAGCGCACCAGCGGCGGCTACTTCCTGGATTTCGTCTGGAAGCGCGCGGAGCTGGCCCGCTACGGGCTGAGCATAGACGATGCACAGATGGTGGTAATGTCGGCGGTCGGCGGCGAAAACGTCACGACCACGGTCGAAGGCCGCGAGCGCTACCCGGTCAACGTCCGCTACCTGCGCGACTACCGCAGCGACCTGAACAAGCTGGGGCGGGTGTTGGTGCCGTCGATGGACGGGCGCACCCAGGTGCCGCTGGCGCAGCTTGCCGAGATCAAGCTGGTGAGCGGCCCCGGCATGTTGCGCAACGAGAACGGCATGCTGAACGGCTACGTCTACGTCGATGTGGCCGGGCGCGACGTCGGCGGCTACGTGGCCGAGGCCAAGCGGGTGGTGCTGGAGAAGGTCAAGCTGCCGCCGGGCTACGCGCTCCAGTGGAGCGGCCAGTACGAGGCAATGGAGCGCGTGCGCGAGCGGCTCAAAGTCGTCCTGCCGCTGACACTGTTTCTCATCCTGGCGCTGCTCTATATGAACACGAAGTCGGCGGCCAAGACGGCCATCATCGTGCTGGCGGTGCCCTTCTCGGCAGTGGGCGCGATATGGCTGCTCTACCTGCTCGGCTACAACATGAGCATCGGCGTCTGGGTCGGGCTGATCGCGCTGCTCGGCGTGGACGCCGAAACCGGGGTGTTCATGCTGCTCTACCTCGACCTGGCTTACGAGCAGGCGCGGCGCGAGGGGCGGCTGCGCAGCCTGCGCGACCTTCAGGACGTGATCCTGCACGGGGCCGTCAAGCGCATCCGGCCGAAGTTCATGACGGTGGCGGTGATGTTCATGGGATTGATCCCGATCATGTGGTCCACCGGGGCCGGCTCGGACGTCATGAAGCGGATCGCCGCGCCGATGATCGGCGGCATCTTTACGTCGTTCATCCTTGAGCTGTTGGTTTACCCGGCGATCTACGAGGTTTGGAAATGGCATTTCGAGTTGAAAAAACAATTGGCGCTCTCTTAGCGCCATCGGTCAGGGCTACTGAGCCGCGACCGTCAGGGAGCGGGTTCTTATTGGCGCTCGCTCTCTGCCTGGCAGCGCCGGCCTTGGCGCAGCAGGAATTCCGCTACCAGGTGCGCCACGACCACTTGTGGAAGGGGCGCGCCGGCACGCTGGTCATCGGGGAGAAAGGCGTCTCTTTCAGCGAGACGGGCAAGAAGCACCGGTGGAGCTGGGTGTACCAGGACATCCAGCAGCTTGAGATCGCGCCGCGCACGCTGCGCGTGCTGACTTACGAGGACAGCAAGTGGAAGCTCGGCCTGGACCGCGAGCACCGGTTCGACCTGACGGCCGAAGGCAGCTTCGCCGGCGCCTACGGGTTTCTGCGCGACCGGCTCGACCAGCGGCTGGTGGCGGCGCTGGCCGATGTGGAGGTGCGGCCGCTGTGGGAGATCCCGGTCAAGCACCTTCAGCGCTTCGGCGGCGTCCAGGGGGCGCTGATCTTCGGCCAGGACCGGGTGGTCTTCAAGACGACGGCGAACAACGAGTCGCGCACCTGGCGCTATGCGGATATCGAGAATGTAAGCAGCACCGGCCCGTTCCAGCTTACGCTGACCACTTACGAACGGGCGCTGGCGCACTACGGCAATCTGAAGGGCTTTAACTTTCAATTGAAGCAGCCGCTGGATGAGGCTCGCTACGACCAGCTCTGGCGGCGGGTGAATTTGATAAGGAGCAACCAATGAAGAAACTCGCAACACTCTGCGTGGCCGCGGCCTTGATGCTGGCGGCGGCCGGTACGCAGACGTTCACCGGGGTCATCGTCTGCACAATGTGCAAGATAGACCACAAGGCGATGGGCGTCTCTCCCGACGAAAAGTGCGTGCGGGAGTGCATGAAGCACGGCGCCAAGTACGCGCTTCATGATGGCAAGAACATCTACACGCTGAGCGACCAGAAGACGCCGGAGAAGTTCGCCGCCCAGAAGGTGAAGGTCACCGGGGTACTATACGAGAAGACGCAGATCATCAAGGTGGAAAAGATCGAGCCGGCGGGCGAGGGCGGCCACAGCCACTGATGAGGGCTGGGGGAGCGATGCGGTTCACCCGAGTGGTCGCCTATGCGGTTCTCGCGCTGGTGGTGGCGGGCGGCGGCTGGCTTTACTGGTTCCTCGCCGCGCATGGGTTCAGCGCGAGAGAGAAGCCGAGCCGCCTGGAGGCGCTGCTGGCCCGGCACGCTCGGCGCATCGCCACGCCGCACGGGGCCGGGGAGTTGAAAAACCTCCTCGAACCCACGCTCCTGAACGTGGCCGAGGGCCGCGACCACTTCGCCGACCACTGCGCCATCTGCCACGCCAACGACGGCGCGGGACGGACCCAGATCAATGCGGGCCTCTATCCGCCGGCCCCGGACATGCGCCAGCCCGGCACGCAGGAGCTTGCCGACGGCGAGATCTTTTACATCATCAAGAACGGAATCCGCTTCACCGGGATGCCCGGCTGGGGCGGCGCCGACGAGGAGAACTGGAAGCTGGTGCTTTTCATCCGGCGCCTGCCCAAGCTGACGCCGAAGGAACTGGATCTCATGAAAGAGATCAACAGACTGGAACTGGAAACCGATTCGGGAGGAAACAAATGACTCGAAGAACTCTCATTTTTATGGCGACGGCGCTCGCGCCGGTGATCGCCCGGGCTCACGATCCCAAGAAACACAAGGGGAACAAGACCGATGGCGAGATCGTCTCGGTCGCCGAGGATCGCCTTGTGCTCAAGACAAAGAAAGGCTCTGCCACCGTCTTGCTCAGTGAGAATCCGAAGATCGAGCGGGGCGACCTGGAGGTCTCCCGGGCGGCCCTGAGACGAGGCGACCGGGTGACGGTGATCGGGACCACGCTTGCTTCGGGCGAAATCGTGGCCCGCGAGATCCTGGTGGCGGCGCCGCGCCGGGATCAACCACCACAGCATTCGGGCCATTCAGGCCACCCGCACTGAGCTCATCCGGAGCAAACATCGTGAACAAGAGACATCCATCGGTGGATCTCCGCGAACAGAAGAGATCCCAGTTTGCGGCCCCCGCTCGGGGCAAGGGCCGGAGAAACAGAGCCGTGCTGATCGCGATCATGGCTGCAACCGCGACCGGCGCCTATTTTCTTGGCGGGAGCCTGGCGGAGCAATCCGCCCCCCTCGCAAGGGAGGCGGCGGCGCCGACGAGCGGCGAGCCGGACAAGGACGGTCATATCCTAATCCCGATCTCCGAGGTGAGCAGCGGCCAGGCCAGGTTCTTTGACTACCGGACCGCCGACAACACGCTCGTGCGCTTCTTCGTGATGAAGAGCTCCGACGGCGTCTACCGCGCGGCGCTCGACACCTGCGACGTCTGCTATGCGGCAAAGAAGGGCTACCACCAGGACGGCGATGACATGGTCTGCCGGAAATGCCGGCGGAGGTTTTCCTCCGCCTTCATCAATGAAGTCTCGGGAGGCTGCAACCCGGTGGGAGTGCCCAGAACGGTCGAAGGGGACAGCCTGGTCATCAAAAGCAGCGACCTGGAGGCCGGCAAGGTCTATTTCTGAGGCGGCCCCATGCGAATCAGCACGATCGCCTTCGCCAATCTCCGGCGGCGCAAAGGCAAGGCCCTGTTCCTGGTCGCCGGGATGGCCATCGGCATCGGAACGGTGGTGGCGTTGTGGAGCCTGAGCGGCTCGATCAAAGACGAAATCGGCGCGCAGCTCGACCGGTTCGGCGCGAACATCATTATCCTGCCACAGGCCAACAGCCTGGCGCTCGACTACGGCGGCATCTCGGTCTCGGGCGTCTCCTTCGACGTCCAGCAACTGAGGGATGAGGATGCCCGGAGGATCTTCGAGATCCCGTACCGCAAGCGGCTCAGCGTGGTGGCGCCGAAACTGCTGAGCGCGGTGGAGGTGGAAGGCCGGCCTGTGCTGCTGGTGGGCGTGGATTTCTCGGCCGAGCTGAGGCTCAAGCGCTGGTGGCGCATCGCCGGGCGGAAGCCCGAGGGCGAGCACGAGCTGCTGGCGGGTTACGAGGCCGCGCGCGACCTCGGTCTCATCGAACCGGCCGGCCCGCCGGCCAATGCCGTCCCAGGCAGCTCCCACCACCGCAGCGAAGAGCAGCCCGAGTTCACCATCACCCGCGATCGGGTCCGGATTGGCGGGCGTGAACACCGGGTCACCGGCGTCCTCAGCCAGACCGCAGGGCCCGAAGACCGCATGCTGTTTGGCGCGCTGGCGCACGTCCAGGCGCTGGCGGCCAGACCCGGCCGGCTCAGCGTGATCGAGGTGAGCGCCCTCTGCAAGGATTGTCCGGTGGAGGACATCGTCGCCCAGATCCGGCAGCAGCTCCCGCACGCGAAGGTTTCGGCCATTCAGCAGGCGGTTCGGGCGCGCACCGAGATGGTCGAGCGGCTGACACGCTTCTCGGTGGTGGTTTCGGCGGTGGTGCTGGCAATCGGCGCCCTGATGATCTTCACCACCATGATGGGCTCGGTCGTCGAGCGGACCAGGGAGATCGGCGTGCTCCGGGCGATCGGGTTTCGCAGGGTGCACGTCATCCAGGGCCTGATCCTCGAAGTCGCGGCGATCAGTATTGCCGGCGGGCTCCTGGGATGGGCCACGGGTATGCTGGCCGGCCGGGCGGCGCTGCCATATTTCAGCGACGGGGGAGCGGGCCTGGAAGTCCGTTCATCGCTCGCGCTGGTTGCGGTCGTCGCCGGTCTGCTGGTTGGTGTTCTGGCCAGCATTTATCCAGCGATTCGGGCGTCCCGGCTGGATCCGTCCGAAGCGGTCCGTCACATGTGAGGGAGAAAAGGTGCCGTTTGTAGTCCTCGAGAATGTCGGCAAGCTCTACCGTGAAAAAGGTGCGGCCTCGGCCGCGCGGGTGCTCTCCGGCGTAAACCTGCGGATCCGCGAAGGCGAGTTCGCCTGCCTGATGGGGCCTTCGGGCTCGGGCAAGAGCACGCTGCTGACGATTGTCGGGGCGATGAGCCGTCCCTCGGAGGGCAGGGTGTTGGTGGACGGCATCGACGTGTACGCGCTGCCCGAGGAGCGGCGGGCGGATTTCCGCCGCGAATATCTGGGCTTTGTCTTCCAGCAGCACCACCTGATGCCGTACCTGAACGCGCTGGAGAACGCGATGCTGCCGCTGGCCACCCTCCGGCTCCGCGCACCGGAGAAGCGCCGGCGCGCGCTGGCTGTGCTGGAGAAGGTGGGGCTGGCGAACCTGGCGTCCCGGCTCCCCAACCAGCTTTCTGGCGGCGAGCAGGGGCGGCTGGCCATCGCCCGGGCGATCGTCAACGACCCGCCGCTGATTCTGGCCGACGAGCCGACCGGAACGCTCGACAGCAAAACGGGCGCGGAGATCATGGATGTGTTCCTTGGCCTCAACGCCCAGGGGCAAACCATTTTCATGGTTACTCACAACGCCGATAACGCCCTGCTGGCCCACCGCACGATTCAGATCCGGGATGGAAGGGTGGCGGACGGCGACGGCGCGGACGTCCCGGCGTCCGCGGTTTGACTATGATGACTGGGGAGTCCGAAACCTGGCGTCCTGACGGCGTGACCCGGCCGATGGAAACGAAGACCTGGAGCCAAATCGTCCTGATCGCTGCCGGCATCGCGCTGGCCAGCGCCGGCCACTATCTCACTCCGGCCGACCTGCTGTTGTGGCACAACATCTTCCAGCGGCTCTATTATCTGCCGATCGTGTACGCGGCCATCGCCTTCGGCTGGCCCGGCGGCCTGGCGGCGGCGGCGGTTTCGGCGCTTGTCTATATCCCGCACATCGTGGTGACCTGGGGCGGGTGGCGGCAGTACTCGGCCAACCAGTACGCCGAGATCGTGGTGTTCTTCCTGGTCGGCGCGGTCACCGGCATCCTGTCGGACCGCGAGCGCAAGCGCGCCGAGGAGCTGCGTCATACGGCCGCCCAGCTCGAGCGGGTCAACCGCGAGCTCCAGGCCAGCTTCGAGCAGATCAAGCGCGCCGACCGGCTCTCGGCCATCGGCCAGCTCTCGGCCGGGCTGGCGCACGAGATCCGCAACCCGCTGGCCTCGATCGAAGGCGCCGCCGGGATCCTGGGCCAGGACTCGGCCGGGCCGGAGATGCGTCAGGAGTTCCTCGGCATCATCCGCAAGGAATGCCGGCGGCTGAACCGGTTGCTCACCGACTTGCTGGATTTCGCGCGGCCGCGCAAGCCGGAGTGGCGCGAGGTGGACGTGGAGCGGGTGCTGGACAACGTCATCGGGCTGGTGGCCCACTCGGCCGAGAAGAACAACATCAGGCTGCGCAAGGATGTCCCGGCGAAACTGCCGCCGCTGGTCTCGGACCAGGAGCAGCTCACGCAGGTGATCCTGAACCTGACCATCAATGCCACTCAGGCGATGCCGGAAGGCGGCGAGATCCTGCTGGCGGCGCGGCGGCGGGATGGCGGCCTCCTGATCCAGGTGCGCGACCAGGGGACGGGCATCAGCGAAGAGGATCTGGACAAGATCTTCGACCCGTTCTTCACCACCAAGGATTACGGCACCGGGCTCGGCCTGTCGGTCGCGCACCAGATCGTCACCCAGCAGGGCGGCAAGATCACGGCGGAAAGGAACCCTGACCGGGGCATGACGTTCTCGCTGCTGTTCCCGGAATCAGGGCGGAGGAACGCATGACCGGCAATCGGATCCTGGTGGTCGATGACGACGAGAGCCTGCGGCGGGTAGTGCAGGTGCAGCTCCAGCAGGCCCGTTACGAGGTGACCACGGCCGCCGACGGCCAGCAGGCGCTGGCGCTGCTGGAGCGCTCGCCGCAGGACCTGGTGATCAGCGACCTGAAGATGCCGGGCCTCTGCGGGATCGATCTGCTGAAACGGATCAAGGCCGACTGCCCGGAGACGATCGTCATCATGATGACCGCCTTCGGCACGGTGGAATCGGCGGTCGAGGCGATGAAGCTCGGCGCCTACGACTACCTCACCAAGCCGGTCAACGCCGACGCGCTGCGGATGGTAGTCGGGCGGGCGCTGGAGCACCACCGGCTGATCGAGGAGGTGCAGAACCTTCGCAGCAGCCTCGACCGGAAATACGGCTTCGAGAACATGATCGGGCGCTCGAGCGCGCTGCTCTACACGTTGGATACGGCGGCCCGCGCCGCCCAAAGCGATTCCACCGTGCTGATCCGCGGCGAGACCGGCACAGGCAAGGAGCTGCTGGCCAAAGGCATTCATTTCAACAGCCCGCGCAAGAACGGGCCGTTCGTGACCATCAACTGCGGGGCGATCCCGCGCGAGCTGCTGGAGTCGGAGCTGTTCGGGCACGTCAAGGGAGCGTTCACCGGCGCGGTCGCCCACAAGAAGGGCCGCGTCGAGATGGCTGACGGCGGCACGGTGTTCCTTGATGAGATAGGCGAGCTGCCGCCGGAGTTACAGGTAAAGCTGCTGCGGCTGATCCAGGAGCGCGAGATCGATAAGGTCGGGGCGACCGCCCCGATCAAGGTCGATGTGCGGATCCTGGCGGCCACCAACCGCAACTTGCAGGCGATGGTTGAGGATGGCGCTTTCCGCGAGGACCTGTATTACCGGCTGGCGGTGATCCCGTTGGAGCTGCCGCCGCTGCGCGAGCGGCCGGAAGACATCCCCGAACTGGTCCAACACTTCTTCGAGAAGGGCCGGCAGAAACACGGGCGGGCGGAGCTGGCGCTCTCGCCGTCGCTCGTGCCCTATTTCACCTCGTACCGCTGGCCGGGCAACGTGCGCGAGCTGGAGAACGTCATCGAGCGCGTGGTGGTGCTGGCGCGGGGCGACGAGATCACCATCAACGACCTGCCGGACTTCCTCAGGCGCGAGCGCCCGGCGCTGGAGGCGCTACAGCTTGAGCTGCCGCCGCACGGCATCAGCCTGGAGGCGGTCGAGAAGGAACTGCTCCTGCGCGCGCTGAAGAAGTTCGACTGGAACCAGACCCAGGCAGCCCGCTACCTCGACATCAGCCGCAAGACGCTCATCTACCGCATGGAGAAGTACGGGCTGAAGGAAGGCTCGTAGCCTGGTGACCCCTGGGCGAGTTCCGCGATTGCCGCCCCACCAGCCCGCGAAGGTCCGGACTTGGTACCATTAGACGAAGACCTTGCTATGCAAAACGTGTCCATCCGGAAGGCACAGGAGCTGCCGGCGAACGTCAAATCCGCCGTTGAACGGCTCCTGGGGCGTTCCGTCGCCCCGGATGAAGAGGTCAGCATCGTAGCCGTGCCCCCGCAACGGGTCCCACCTGCTGAGGACCGAGCCCAAGTGGCTCGGCAGCTCGAGGCGCTGCTCAACCGCCGCGCCAAAAAGGTCGAAGACGTTTCCGAAGAAGTCATCGATGCTGCCATTGATGAAGCGGTGAATCATGTGCGGCACAGCCGCTCATGAGAATCGTTCTCGACACGAATATCCTGGTTCGCGCACACGCCAAGGCCCGCGGTCCGGCAAGAGCGATTCTCCAGCTCATCGCTGACTCTCCCCAACACACCCTCTTGTTATCACCGTTCTTACTTCAGGAACTGGAAAGGGTCTTCGACTACGAGCGTGTACGGTCGGCAACCAGGCTCACCGACGACGAGGTGGCCGAATACCTCAGCTACCTTCAGGCAAAGCAGATCGCAGAGCTGATATTCCCCGGGCCGGCTCCGCCCGTGGTTCCGGCCGACCCCGAAGACGATTCCGTCATTCACATCGCGGTAGTCGGCAAAGCTGATGCTCTGTGCACTCTGAACCGGCACTTTTACCATCCTGCCGTGCTTGACTATTGCCGAGAGCGTGGCGTGTTGGTAGCCAGCGACGTGGATCTTCTCAGCTTGCTCCGCCGCCACGAGCAGTAACTGAGGGCCCGCGCCTACGAGCGACGAGCCACAGGCCACGAGCCCCTCACGGCACCCACTGCGGCGCGATGTAGGCGTAGAAAACCGTCACCAGGCCGATCGCCGACGCCAGCAGCACGCTGTGGCGCAGGGTGAAGCGGAACAGGCGGGCTTCGTCGGCGGGGGCCATCGAGGTGGCCGCCGCGGCCACGGCGATGCTTTGCAGGCTGATCATCTTGCCCATCACCCCGCCGCTGGAGTTGGAGGCGGCCATCAGCACCGGGTTGAATCCCAGCTTCCCTGCCGTAATCACCTGCAAGTTGCCAAACAGGGCGTTGGCCGAGGTGTCCGACCCGGTCAGAAACACGCCCAGCCACCCGAGCAGCGAGCTGAAGAACGGGAACAGAATGCCGGTGGCGGCGAAGGCCAGGCCCAGCGTGGCCGTGGCGCCGCAGTAATTCATGAGGAAGGCCAGCGCGAGCACCGAAGCGATGGTCAGCTCGGGCAGCGCCAGTTGCTTGCAGGTCTTCCAGAAGATGCGGCCAAACTGGGCGGGTGAGAGCCGCAGCAGCAGCGCCGAGAGAATGGCGGCGAACAGGCAGGCGGTGCCGGAGGCGGCCAGCCAGTTGAAGTTGTACACGGCCGCATAGGGCGCCGGCTTGAGCACCACCGGCGGGACGCGCTCAATCTGGGCGTGCAGTCCGGGCCAGGGGAGCTCCACCCGCCAGGTGTTCAACTGGCTGCGCACCGGCTGCCATCCCCACAGCAGCACGAAGATGACCAGCAGCGCGTACGGCCCCCAGGCGAGCAGCAGCTCGCGGGCGGAATGGCGCGGGTGGGCAACCGGCTCGACGGCGTCGTTCTGAAAGTGAAACTCGTCCTTCGGCTTCCACAGTAGGAACAGCAGCACCAGCGACCCGATGGCGGCCAGCGAGCTGAGGATGTCGGTGAGCTGCGGCCCAATGAAGTTCGAGGCGAAAAACTGCGTCGCGGCAAACGAAACGCCGCAGATGAGCACGGCCGGCCAGACGCCCCGCAAGGCTTTCCAGCCGCCCATGATCAGGATCAGGTAGGCGGGCACGATCAGCGAGATCGGCGCGCAGATGCGGCCGGTAGCGGCGCTCAGCCGCTCCATCGGCAGACCGGTCACCGTGGCCAGCGTCAGGATGGGCGTTCCGATAGAACCGAAGGCGACCGGCGCGGTGTTGGCCAGCAGGCAGATGCCGGCCGAGTAGAAGGGCGAAAAGCCGAGTCCGGCCATCATGGCCGCGGCCACCGCCACCGGAGTGCCAAAGCCGGCCGCGCCCTCGATGAAGGCGCCGAAGGCGAAGGCGATCAGCAGCGCCTGGAGACGGCGGTCACCGGTGAGGCTGCCGATCGAGTCCTTGACGATTTCGAACTTGCCGGTATCGACGGTGATGCGGTAGAGCAGGATCGCGCAGAAGACCACCCAGCCGATCGGGAACAGGCCGAAGGCGGCGCCGTAACTGATGGCGCTGAGCGTGGTGCCGGCCGGCATGCGGTAGGAAGCCAGCGCCACGAGCGCGGCGGCGGCCAGGCCGCACAGCGACGCGATCCACGCCGGCTTGCGCTTGACGCCCAGAAGGTACAGCAGCACGAACACCGGCAGCGCGGCCACCAGCGCCGAGAATCCCAGGCTATCCGCTATCGGGGTGTAGTTCTGTGTCCACATGGGATGAGTGCCATTGAAGCCGGTCCTACTTCAACTCGGCGACGCGGATGTTCTTGAAGTCGAGGTTGGTGGTCGGGTCGTGGGCTTGCAGGCTGATGGCGCCGGCGGTCAGCCGGGCCTGCTTCTTGCGCACGTCCGGACCCTCGGGGTTGGTGTCGGTGATGTCGGCCACCGGGAAGCCGTTGACCCAGGTGGCCAGGTGGCGGCCGCACGCCGACACCGTCATGTTGAAGAACGCGTTGTCGTTGCTCACCACGCGGCGCGCGGCTTGATACCGGTAGATGCCGCCGGTGCCGAAATCGACCGGCGCCTCGCGGTTGCCGTCCTTGTACTCGTTGCGAATCTGCGCCTCGTAGCCGCTCCAGTAACCGCCGGGCTCGCCGCGGAAGAAGACGCCGCTGTTGGGGTGGCGCGCGGGATCGGCCTGGTTGGCGCGGATGTCAATCTGCAAAATGAAATCGGCGTACGTAGTTTCGGTTTCGATCTGCCCCGGGCCGCCGACCACATTGATGGCGCCGTCCTTGACCGTCCAGACCGGCGGCTGCTTGGACGGCTTTGGGCTTTCGACCTTGCGCCAGCCGGCGAGGTCCTTGCCGTTGAAGACGGACTTCAGGCCCAGAGGCTTCAGCTTGATGTTGCGAACCTCGATTTTGGCATTAGGCTCGTACGTCAGCGCCACCGCGCCGGTCTTGTTCGGCATGTGCTTCCGGTCGGAGACCTTCCTGCCGTCGATCTTGACCGCGAACTGCGAGCCGGAGACCTGAACCTCGTAGCTCTGCCACTCGGTGGCCTTCTTCAGCCGCCGCCGCGGCAACTGGTAGCCGGAGCGCGCCTCCTGGCCGGTGCGGAGAAAAACGCCGGTGGCCGAGCCGGGCGAGCGGAAGTCGAGCTTGAGAATGTAGTCGGAGAAGGTGCTGTTGGTGCGCAGGGCGCCGGGTTGCGCGCCTTCGCCAACTACGGCGCCGTCCTGGACGCGCCACTGTCCTTCCTGGGTCCAGGCGAACAGCGTGCTGCCGTCAAACAGGAGCAGCCAGCCCTCGGCCGCTTCCTGCGGCGTGAGCGTGTTGGCCTGACCCCAGAGAGTCGCGGCCGCGAGCAGGATAAGACAGACAGGCTTCATAGCGGACCATGTTAGCATGGTGAACCGAAGGTCCATGGAACTCACCGCCGGTCAGCGAGCCATTCTCGACGGCGCGCGCGGCCCGTACCTGGCGCGGTGTATGCGCTGGCCGGGAGGTGGCTCGGTGATTGAGGTCAGGGGACGTGCGGTGGTAAAAGGGCGCGCCGAAGGAGTAGCGCTGGTGGCCGACGCCACGCTGTCCTTCTGAATTTCGGTGACAGGCTACGCTTTCACTAATTTAATGTGAGAGGACTGGCCCGCCGCCGGCACTTCCCATATGATGGCCCGAATCGCCAGGGTAGTCGCGCCCGGACTGCCTCACCACGTCACGCAGCGCGGAAACCGACAACAGGACGTGTTTTTCACCGATGCAGACCACCGGCTCTACTTGAAGCTGCTGGCCGGACACAGCCGCAAGTACGGCTTGCGCCTGTTGGGCTACTGCCTGATGCCGAATCACGTGCACCTGATTGTGACTCCGGAAAAGGGGAACTCGCTCACCAAGGGCATCGGCCGCACGACCAATGATTACGCACGCTGGCTCCAGGTGCGTCAGCAGCGCACGGGGCATCTGTGGCAGAACCGCTTTTATTCCTGCGTGTTGGATGAGGCACACCTTTGGAGGGCTTTGCGGTACGTCGAGTTGAATCCGGTGCGGGCGGGACTGGTGGAACGGGCCTGGGACTGGCCGTGGTCCAGCGCCAGGGCGCACCTGGCGGGGGGAGACGAAACGGGCCTGCTGGATATGGTCCGGTGGGAAGAGCGCTATTCCCCCGCCGCGTGGGGCGAGGCGCTCGATCAGGGGATCGCCGAAGCGGCCTGGGCGGAGCGGTTCCGCGAGGCCACGCGGACAGGAAGGCCCCTGGCGGCGGCGGAGTCCGTGGAGGCGCTGGAGAAGAGCCTGGGGCGGTTGCTGCGCCCGCAGAAGCGAGGTCGAAAGCCTCGGGCGGAGCCCGACCCGGCGCAGATGGAATTAATTAGTGAAAGCGTAGCCTGTCACCGAATTTAATGTATGGCACTGTTTCGGACGCGGAGCGCGGCGGTATACGGCATCGAGGCCCACCTGATTGACGTCGAGGTGGACATGTACCGCGGCGGCACCGCGCGCGACTTCGTCACCGTGGGCATGCCCGATACGGCGGTACGCGAGAGCCGCGAGCGGATCAAGTCGGCGCTGATGAACTCCGGCTTCGGCTATCCCAGCAAGGCGGTCACTATCAACCTGGCGCCAGCCAACCTTCGCAAGGAGGGCGCCGGCTTCGACCTGCCGATGGCGCTCGGCATCCTGGGGGCGATGGGCACCGTTAACCGGACCGATGACTATCTGCTGGTCGGTGAGCTGTCGTTAGACGGCAGCATCCGCCCGGTGCGCGGCGCGCTCTCGATCGCCATCTGCGCCCGCCGCGAGCAGGTGGCCAGCGTGGTCGTGCCGCGCGAAAACGCCGCTGAAGCCGCGGTGGTGGAGGGCGTGCGTGTCTTCGGCCTCAGCCACCTCGCCGAGGTGGTGAAGCTGCTGAACCAGCCCGAGCAGTTTACGCCCGTCGCTGCCGCGGCGCCGGCGCGGCCGGAACCGGAGAGCGTGGCGCCGGATTTCCGCGACGTGCGCGGTCAGGCGACGGCCAAGCGGGCGCTGGAGGTGGCCGCCGCCGGCGGCCACAACGTGCTCATGATCGGCCCGCCCGGCTCGGGCAAGACGATGCTGGCCAAGCGGCTGGCCGGCGTGCTGCCGCCGCTGGCGTTTGCCGAGGCGCTGGAGACCACACAAGTCCACAGCGTCGCTGGGGTGCTGCCACCAGGAGCCGGATTGCTGAGCAACCGCCCGTTCCGGGCGCCACACCACACGATTTCGGATGCTGGCATGCTCGGCGGCGGGGCCGGCATCCCGCGTCCGGGTGAGGTGAGCCTGGCGCACCACGGGTTGCTGTTCCTGGACGAGTTCCCCGAATTCCCCCGCAACGTTTTGGAACTGCTCCGCCAGCCGATCGAGGACGGCTCGGTGACCATCGCCCGCGCCAGCATGACGCTATCGTTCCCGGCCCGCTTCATGCTGGTGGCGGCGATGAACCCCTGTCCCTGCGGCTTTTACGGCGACTCCACGCGCGAGTGCCGCTGCACGCCGGCCATCATCCAGCGCTACCTGAGCAAAATCTCGGGGCCGCTGCTGGACCGCATCGACCTGCACATCGAGGTGCCGGCGGTGCACTACAAGGAGCTGCGCGGGCCGGAGACCGCCGCTTCCACCTCGGCTGACATCCGCGCCCGCGTCGAGCAGGCGCGCCGGACCCAGCAGGCCCGCGGCTTCTACAACTCTCAGCTCCCCACCCGCCTGCTGCGGCGGCTCTGCCAGTTGGACGAGTCGGGCGAGCGCACGCTGGAGATGGCCATGCGCCGCCTGGGCCTCTCGGCCCGCGCCCACGACCGCATCCTGAAAGTCGCCCGCACCATCGCCGACCTGGACGCCTCCGCCTCCGTCTCCGCCAAGCACCTGGCCGAGGCGGTGCAATACCGCAGCCTGGACCGGAGCTACTGGAGCTGACCTATAATGCTCCACGGAATTTGGACCAGGGAATAAGTTAAGATTTGGCGGAGTCGGACCAAAGGAAGACGAGGGACGATGACGCGCAAACAGCACAGCACCCAGTTCAAGGCGAAGGTGGCGGTGGAGGCGATCCGTGGGGTGAAGGCGGTGAATGAGCTGGCGACCAGGTTCGGGGTCCATCCCGTGCAGGTCTCGCACTGGAAGAGGCAGGCGCTGGAGGGCCTGCCGGGGATTTTCGCGGACCGGCGGGGGCTCAACGGCAGGGCTGAGGAGGCGCTCCAGGCGGAGCTTTACCAGCAGATCGGGCGGCTGAAGATGGAGCTGGAATGGCTTAAAAAGAAGCCTGGACTTGCCGACTGAGCAGCGCCGGCTGCTGATTGATCCCGAGGATCCAGATTTTAGCTTGCGGCGGCAATGCGAGCTATTGGGCGTGTCCCGAGCGGGCCTGCACTATCGGCCGGTTGGAGAGAGCGAAGAGAACCTGAGGCTGATGAGGTTGCTCGACGAGCAGTACACCAGGACGCCTTACTACGGCGTGCGCCGGATGACAGTCTGGCTGCGACGGCAGGACTGGGAGGTGAACGAGAAGCGAGTGCGGCGCCTGCTGCGGCTGATGGGGCTGGAAGCGATCTACCCGAAGCCGAAGCTGAGCCAGCCGGGCCAGGGCCGCGTGATTTACCCGTATCTGCTGCGGGGGGTACAACCGCGAGCGGCCGCATCAGGCGCTGGGCTACTGCACACCGGCCGAAGTATATTGGGCAGCGTGAGGCGATCGACGCGCACCAGCACTCTCGATCCCTGGTCTGCTCCAGTGAATCTGGGCCCCATCGTAAACATAGGCTGGTGCTCTTGTTTGGTTCTGACCGCCCTGGCGGGTACGGAGGCAGCGATCTCTACATGTGCACGCGGACGAAGCTCGGAGGACCGGAATAGCTCAACGCCGGGAGCTGCGCGGGCGCCCGATCAGCCCTCACCGAAAATTCTCGATCACCCAGGCGTTGCCCTCCAGCTCCATGTCTGCAAAGGCGAGATACCGCCCATCGGGAGACGGAACGAGGTTCTCCAGTCTGTGGTGCCCCTTATACAGCAACTGTGCCTTGCCCTCGAGCGAAACGCGCAACAGAGGAGGGTCCTTCGAAGCCCAGCCAGTCACGAAGAGCGCCTTCCCATCCGCCGCCCAAGCTACGGACTGTAGTTGAGTCCAGCCGCCCGCGGATATTTCATGCGGCCCCTGGCCAACCAGGGACAGAAGCCGGATGCGGCTGCTTGTCTCTGCACGCGTAGCGAATGCAATCCACCGCCCATCGGGAGAGAGATCCCAGAAGGCAGGACTGGATAGGTCACCGTCGATCCTGGTGAGCTCGCCCTTTCTGCCCTCGACCGGATCGAATGCGGTGAAGACGACCTGATTTTGAGCTTGCTCGCTTAACACACATGGGGACTGCGGAACGGCGGGGCAACGGAAGCGGGGATGGCCTGTGACAGTGAGGGCAGGACTACTGCCCTCGGGCTCGACCCGCGCCGGACCCGGATACCCGGCCACGCGGAGCACCGTCTCAGGCGGACCACCTCCAACGGCGACCCGCATGAGCCGGCCCTCGCCGGTGCGGACCTGCCCCCCCTCCTTGGGCCAGGCCAGGTACAGGATCCAGCGGCCGTCGGGGCTCGGCCGCGGGTCTCTTTTGTCCTCCGGACCCCTCACGATGGCTTGCGCTTGGCGCGTGTTCACTCCCTGCTGGAAGATGTCCAGATCGCCGTTGCGGTCGGAGTAGAAGAGAACGGCCTGGCTGTCGCGTGTCCACCCGGTCGGCCGGTTGATCCATTCTTCGAAAGTCAAGCGCCTGGGTGTGGTGAATCGGGCGCCGCTGCCTTCGAGCGCTGCCAGGTAAACATCACTCCGGTAGCGCATGCCGACAGAAAACAGGCGCTTGCCGTCTGCGCTGACGGCGAGCGAGCCGAAGAGAAAACCGCCCCAGTTGGTAAGGCGGCGGGGCTGGCCGCGAACTTGTCCCGTCCGCGGATCGACGCTGATATCCCAGAGGTTGGAGTCTTTTTCGTTTGGAGGGTCTTCCAGCCGGGCATAAATGATGCGGCCATCCCGCGCCCAGCAAAAGGCTCCGAAGGTTCCGGCTTTCGGGTCCGAAAGAATCACAGCGGTGCGGCCGGTGTTCAGATCGAGGCTCTCGATAGCGAACTCATCGCCCGCCTGGCTGCGCCTTCCAAACGCGATCCGGCGGCCGTCCGGCGACCAGGCCAGCGCCTCGATAAAATAGTACCCCGGTCGAGCAGCGAGAAGCTGGCGCGGTTCCCGGCCTGCGGCATCCACCACCCAGATCCCCGCGCCGCGGTGGAAGACAATCCGCGAGTCGTCCGGCGACATTACCGCTGCCCAGGCGTTCTCTTCGAGCTTCCGTAGCGGCCCGCCCGCGGCGGGAAGGACCCAGATCCCCGTGCTCTCCTTCGGCCCGGCCGGCCCGCTCACCAGCAACTTGGTTCCATCCTGGAACCAGGTGACGGCCGTTCACCGGAAACAGGAGTCTTCCGGCGCAGGAAAGGAACGGGTCTCTCCCGTGTCGATCCGGCGGACGTGGATGCCGGCCCGATCGGCGTAAGCCACGGATTGTCCATCGGGTGAAATGGAACCCCGGATCACGGGATCTCCGGGCGGGTTCGCCGTGACTTTGCGCTGCGTCAGTACCGGCGTTGAGGACGGCGTGCCGAACCACCCCAGCCTCACCCCGGTCAGCGTAACGCCCAGCGCCACCAGCAGCGCCGCCGCCACCGCCGCCAGCCACCGGGCGCCACGCCACGGCACCGGCCGCAGCCGCTCCAGGTCGGCGCGCAGCTCGGCAGCGGTCTGATACCGGGCCGCGCGGTCTTTTTCGAGGGCTTTCAGAATGATCCGTTCCAGTTCCGGCGCCACCGCCGGATTGCGCGTGCGCGGCGCCGCCGGCGACTGGGTGAGGATGGCTTCCATCCTGGCCCCCGGCGTTCCGCCCTGGAACGGCAGCGTCCCGGTGGCCATGTGGTAGAGCGTTACGCCAAACGAAAACAGGTCGCTGCGCGCGTCCACCGCTTCTCCCCGCGCCTGCTCCGGCGACATGTAGGCCGCCGTGCCCATCGCTGTCCCCAGCCTGGTGATCGTCTCCTCGCCCGCCGGCGCCGGATCGCCCGCGGCCTCCTCAGCGCTCCGGCGCGGCTCGGAAAGCAACTTGGCCAGCCCAAAGTCGAGTACCTTGGCCTGGCCGGGGCGCCCTTTGGGCCCGGTGACAAGAATGTTGGCGGGCTTGATGTCCCGGTGCACGATCCCTTTCGAGTGGGCGGCCTCCAGGGCGTCGGTGATCTCGACGGCCAGTTTCAGCAGCTCGCCGGGCGGGAGGGGACCGGCGGCGAGGCGTTCCTTCAGCGACTGCCCTTCCAGCAGCTCCATCACCAGGAAGGGCTGCCCTTCATGCTCGCCAATGTCGTACAGCGTGCAAATGCCGGGGTGGTTCAACGCCGAGACGGCGCGGGCTTCCCGCTGGAACCGCTCCAAGGCCTGCGGGTGCCGGGCCGACTGCGCCGGCAGAAATTTGAGGGCAACGTCGCGCTCCAGCCGGGTGTCGCGCGCCCGGTAAACCTCGCCCATGCCGCCCGCGCCCAGCGGGGCCACGATCCGGTACGGGGCAACCTGCAAGCCGGCTGGGAGCGATTCCGGCCCGGACGGTGATTCCTGGGGAGCGGGTGCGGAGGTTGCCATCTCCAGAGCCGGTACGGCCAGGAACTGGCGCATCTGCTCTTCGTAGGCCAGTAGTGACTCCGCTTCCGCGCGCAGCGGGTCGTCGCCTGCACAGGCTTGCTTGAGGAAGGCAGCCCGCTGGGCCGGCTCCAGACGCAACACGGAGTCAAGGAGTTCCGAAATCTGTCCCCACCGCGCCGGAGTCACAGGGTTCCTCCGTGGGTTAGTTCTCGCATCAGCCAGAGCCTCGCGACCGTCCAATCCCGCATGACCGTGGCCGGCGAGATCCCCAGGACCTCGGCCGTCTCCTTGACGTTCAGCCCGCCGAAGAACCGCAGCTCCACCACCTGGCCCCGGCGCGGATCGATCTTCGACAACTCACCGAGGGCATCATCAATGGCGACCAGGTCGGAGGTCCGCTCGGGAGTGACCACCAGGGCTTCGTCCAGCGAGAGCGGCCGCAGGCCGCCGCCCCGCCTGGCAGTGCGGCGGGCGCGGGCATTGTCCACCAGGATGCGCCGCATGATTCGCGCGGAGACGGCGAAGAAGTGGGCGCGGTCCTGCCACCGGACATGTTCCACGTCGATCAGGCGTAGGTAGGCTTCGTTGACCAAAGCGGTGGTCTGGAGGGTGGGGTCCGGGCGCTCCCTTTCCAGGTAGCGTTTCGCAATCCGGCGCAACTCTTCCTCCACCAGGGGGATCAGGCTCTCCAGCGCCCCCTGGTCCCCTTGGCTCCAGGCCACCAGCAGCGCCGTGATGTCGTGAGCAGCCCCGGATCCCATGGCCGCCTCCGCCGCATTGTACTACGCCATAAGATTCTTTTGCAGGCAGTGAGAGCTTTGGGGTCCGTTTCTCGCTTAACAAGGTGGAGGGGGACGCTGTCCCGACTCCGGAAAGGGGCACGAACATGAAAAAGCTTTCACGTCTTTTAGGGGGTGAGGCCGGCGGCTGCCACGAGCGGCCGCCAGCACAGGAGAAAAAGACCATAAACTACAAAATCGCTTGTGTTTTGGCGGCCTGCGCGGCTACGCTCGTGGCCCAGACGCCGCCGGCAACCATTCTGGAACTGGACATGGAGAACGTGGTGTTCTAGTACTACGACGTCAGCGACCCGGCCAAGCTGGCGACTTCAGCCGCTCCAGTCGCGCGCGCGGCGGGCCGCGTCTTCCGGCAGCAGATCGCCCTGGCCGACATCGTGGCCGTGAACGGCAAACCGGCCAGGGGTTTGTGGGTCGCCAGGTGCACCCCGCTTGAGTTCACGACCACGCTCACGCCCGGCCAGGCTATCGCTGACATCAGTGGTTTCGGCGTGAACGACTGGCACTTCATGATCCTGCAACCGGACGGGACACACGTGGGGACTCTCATGGCGCTCGGCATTGGCGGTACAGCCGCGCCGCCTGGGTCTCCCATAGGGGCGAATGTTCACAATCTCACCATCGCCGGCGGGACAGGAGCGTTTCTGGGGGCGCGCGGGCAGTACTCGAACAAAGAAATCGGCACGTCCCGGGCTGCCTCCATGACCGAGGACCCCGCCAACCGCCGGATTAATGGCGGAGGAAAGCGCCGCGACATCATTCACCTGATCCCGGCGACCTGGCCGGAGGTGCTGACGCTGCCGACCGGCCCGGCCATCTTCCACGGGGAGGACTTCTCGCCGGTCACCGCCGAGAAGCCCGCCCAGGCGGGCGAGCGGCTGATCTTGAGCGTTTCGGGGCTCGGTCCGGTGCGCCCCAAGCTCAATCCTGGACAGCCGTTCCCTCCCTATCAGGAGGGCAAGTTGCATGAGGTCAACTCGCCGGTGGAGGTGACCGTGAACGGCCGCGAGGCGCCAGTGGTTAACAAGATCGGCTGGCCGACGATGAACAACGTGTATCGGGTGGACTTCGTGGTTCCCGAGGGCACCGCGGCGGGCACAGCCTCCTTGGGCCTGAGCGTCGCCTGGATCAATGGGCCGGAGGTGAAGATCCCGGTGCCGTGAACGGCGCAGCCTGGCCCAGTTCCTTCATGAGCCAGAGCTTGGCCACTCGCCAGTCCAGCTCCGCCGTCCTGGGCGAGACGCCCATCACCTGGGCCGTCTGGTCCACGCTCAGCCCGCCGAAGAACCGCAGTTCCACCACCTGGCCCCGGCGCGGATCGATCTTCGACAACTCACCGAGGGCATCATCAATGGCGACCAGGTCGGAGGTCCGCTCGGGAGTGACCACCAGGGCTTCGTCCAGCGAGAGCGGCCGCAGGCCGCCGCCCCGCCTGGCAGTGCGGCGGGCGCGGGCATTGTCCACCAGGATGCGCCGCATGATTCGCGCGGAGACGGCGAAGAAGTGGGCGCGGTCCTGCCACCGGACATGTTCCACGTCGATCAGGCGTAGGTAGGCTTCGTTGACCAAAGCGGTGGTCTGGAGGGTGGGGTCCGGGCGCTCCCTTTCCAGGTAGCGTTTCGCAATCCGGCGCAACTCTTCCTCCACCAGGGGGATCAGGCTCTCCAGCGCCCCCTGGTCCCCTTGGCTCCAGGCCACCAGCAGCGCCGTGATGTCGTGAGCAGCCCCGGATCCCATGGCCGCCTCCGCCGCATTGTACTACGCCATAGGATTCTTTTGCAGGGAGTGAGAGCTTTGGGGTCCGTTTCTCGCTTAACAAGGTGGAGGCTTGTGAACGAGCCCAACAAGGAGGACACCATGAACAGTCTTTGGAGAACCATCGCGGTGGCCGCGTTTGTGGCGGCGCACTGCACTTCAGGCTTCGGCCAAACGGCGGAGCAACCGGTGGTCTGGATCGTCGAAATTGACAACTTGATCACATATCGCGGGGATGTGACCGATTCCACTAAGTTGGCGCGGGATCCCGGAGTGACCACGCCCCTGCCTGTCAGAGCGTTCCAGGTCACTTACAACGCTGCCGACATCGTTGTCATCAATGGGAAGCCGGCCAAAGGCCTTTTCTCGACCTGGAGCGGGACCCTAGAGCCGAGCTTGATCCCTCAGACAGGGCGAATGATTGCAGACTTCGATGGCCGTGGCCCTTTCCGAACCCACTGGCTGATCCTGGGACCCGATGGGACTTGGATCGGCACTCTCTGGGGCGGTATGGGCGCCCCCGCGGCGACCGATGCCATAATCGCGGGGAATGGGGCGTTTTTCGGCGTGGTCGGCGAAACCCGCACCCTGGAGGTGATCAGAGCTGGGCGGGCTGCTTCGGTCACCGAAGATCCAGCCAATCGTCGCGTGAATGGCGGCGGTGGGAGGCTCCGATTTATCATCTTCTTGTACCCAAGGTACCGCCCCTCGGTGGATATGACGGCCGACGGGCCTGCCGTTTTCCGCGCGGCTGACTTCTCGCCGGTGACCGCGGCCAGGCCGGCTCGCGCGGGTGAGGTCTTGATGGTCAGGGCAAGGAATCTCGGCCCCACCCGGCCCGACCTTCTGCCGCCCGGGAGCCGGCCGTTCAAGGCCGATCCCGTCGAGATGGTCAACTCACCGGTAGAGGTGACGGTAAACGGAAAGGAAGTGGAGGTAATCAATCAAGTCGGCTGGCCCGGCACCTACGATCTCTACCGCGTGGACTTCCGCGTCCCCTCGGGACTTCCGCCGGGGACGGCAACTATCCAGCTCACCGCAGCCTGGATTCCCAGCCCGGAGGTGAAGATTCCGGTGCAGTGAACTGGAGGTTCTTCTGCCGGATGGCCCGGCTTCAGCAGCACCACGGCGGGCATGGCCACCGTGGGGCTGCACATTGTACTACGCCATAAAATTCTTTTGCAGGGAGTGAGAGCTTTGGGGTCCGTTTCTCGCTAAACAAGGTGGAGAGGGACGCTGTCCCGATTCCGGAAAGGAGCACGAACATGAAGAGGTTTTCACATTGGGCCGCACTCGGCCTGGCGCTGGGCCTGGCCCCGGCAGCCGTCGCGCAACTCACGAGCTTCGGAGTGATCGACTACCCCGGCTCGATACGCACATTCGCCAATGGGATCAACGATGCCGGCGACATCGTGGGGATGTACTACTCGCCCGACCAAAAGCGACATGGCTTCCTCTTACGCGGCTTACGCGGCGGCCAGTTCACCATGATCGAATTCCCGGGCGCTACTGACACATGGGCCTGGGACATCAACCGCGCCGGCGATATCGTAGGATCGTACCTCGATCCCGGCGGGAAGCAGCACGCTTATCTGCTGAGCGGGGGCCGTTTCACCACCATCGACTTCCCGGGCGCCGACATGACTACCCCCGGCGGGATCAACGCCAAGGGCGAGATGGTGGGAATGTACTGGAACCTTTCCGGCGACACGAAAATGCGTGGCTTTCTGTTCAGCGGGGGCCGTTTCACCTCGTTTGAATACCCCGCGCCCAACCTGATGTCCTGTTTCTTCAGCATCAACGATGAGGGCGATATGGTCGGGCACTGGCAGGATACCACCGGGGTAGCCCACGGATGGCTGATGCGCCAGGGCAAGAGCAGCTCCGTTGATGTCCCTGGCGCTCAGCACACCATGATGGACCGAGGCGGCATCACGGCTGCGGGCGATCTCCTGGGATCTTACACCGACCCGCGAGGAAAGACCAAGGCATTCTTGTGGAGCAAAGACCGCTTCACCCCCTTTGACGTCCCTGGTTCCAGGGCTGCCCATGCCTTTCGCATGAACGCCTCGGGTCAGATTGTGGGTCACTACGTCGATGCGAACGGCGTAGCTCACGGCTTCGTCACCTCGGTCGCCCCGCGTTCACGCAGCCAGCTCCTCACCGTGGATGACGACGGCGCCGATTGCCCGGGCGGCCTCGCCACCATTCAGGAGGCGGTGGCTCAGGCGCCGGCCGGCGCCACCATCCTGGTTTGCCCCGGCATCTACTTCAAGAGCGTCACCATCGCCGGCCCCGAAAAGAACGGCCTGAAGCTCATCGCCCAGGGCCGCGAAAACGAAGTGGTCCTGCAAGGCGACTACACCGAGCGGGACGGCTTCCACCTCGAGAACGTCTCCAACGTCCTGATCCGCGGCTTCACCGTCCGCGACTTCGGCAACAAGCCGACTACCCCCAGCGAGTGGGGCGCCGGCAACCAGATCTACCTGATGAACGCCCACTACAACACCATCGAGCACAACACGCTGGTCAACGGCGACATGATGGGGATCATGCTGACGGACTCCGGCAACAATACCGTCCAGCAGAACGTGGCCTTCGTGGATAATGCGAACCTGGCCAACTGCGGCATCCATGTCGCCGGGGCCAAGTCGGCCCAGAACGTGTTCCGGCAGAATATGACCTATGGCAACAACTTCGCCGGGATCATGATCCGCGGGGCGGGCCCCGGCAACTATGTCATGGACAACACCGTGGTCAGCAACGGCCGGTTCGGCATCGACGTCGAGAACACCAACGAGATCTGGATCGAAGGCAACCGCGTCAGCTACAACCGGGGATTCTGGGGCACGACGCCCGGCGGGAAGGACCCGGGTGTGGGCATCTACCTGGTGAACGTAAACAAAGCGACGGTGTTCGACAACCGGCTGCGCAACAACACCGGCGGCGACCTGAGCTGGGACGGCAAGGGCGAGAACAAACTCGAGTCCAACGCCTGCGATTCGTCAACCCCGGCGGGGGCCTGCGGGCGGTAGATTGCCTGTAGGGGCGAGGCGTGCCTCGCCCCTACCGCGGGAATCGCGCATCTGGCGCCGGCGCCTGCGCTTCCCGCCACTGTGGTATCGTTTCCTCATGCTTGAATCCCTGGAACCCAGAGGGCGTTCGCTGCTTCGCATCATTGCTGGATTCACTTTTTGCCTGCACGGCTTTCAGAAGCTGTTCGGGCTTTTCGGCGGCGTCGGGGGGACGGGCGCGACCGCCGCGTTCCCGTCCCTGGTTTGGTTCGGCGGGGTGTTGGAAGCCTTCGGCGGGCTGCTGATCCTGTTTGGTCTGCTTACGCGCCCCGTCGCCTTCGTCCTATGCGGGCAGATGGCGGTCGCCTATTTCCTGTATCACCGGCCCAAAGGTATCTGGCCGATCCTGAACGGCGGGGAACTGGCGGTGCTGTACTGCTTCGTCTTCTTGTATCTGGCGATCGCCGGGGCGGGACCGGTAAGCCTGGACCGCTGGCTCCGGAAGAAATAACTACCCTGCCAGCTCCAGCTCGATCCGCTTGGCCGGCGCATCCAGCGCGGTGACACGGAAGCTGCGGATCTGGCCGGCGCGGGCGGGCTCGCGCGACAGGCTGGCCGGCGCCCGGCCCTGCTTCCACTTGGCGGCCAGCATGGCGGTCAGCGAACCCAGATCGGCCCCGGGCGCCTGGGCGGCGGATTCGGCGGCGCGCTCCGCCGGCAGCGCGCACGACGCGAAAACACCGTCGGCCACCTCAACTTTCGCCGCGCCCTTGCCGACTTCCACTACCCGCCCGGTGACCATATCCCCGGCGCGGTGCTCGGCGATGTACTCGTCGGCGGTGGTCGGCTGGAGCTGCTTCATCCCCAACCGGATGCGCCGCTTCGCGCGGTCGATCTCCAGCACCTGCGCCCGCACGGTGTCGCCCGCCTTGAGCGCTTCCTGGGGGTGGTTGAGGCGCTTCTCGGCGCTGATGTCGCCGATGTGGATCATGCCCTCCAGCCCTTCGGCCAGCTCGACAAAAGCGCCGAACTTGGCCAGGTTCGCGACGCGGCCTTCGACGATGCTGCCGACGGGGAACTTCTCCTCAACCTCGTCCCACGGATCCCCCAGCGCCTGCTTCAGGCTGAGCGCGATGCGGCGCTCGGCTCCGCTGACGCTGAGCACGACCACCTCGACCGCCTCGCCGGCCTTGACGACGTCGCCCGGCTTGCGCGCCTTCTTCGACCAGGTGAGGTCGGAAATATGAATGAGTCCCTCGACGCCCGGCTCCAGCTCGACGAAAGCGCCGAACTCGGCCAGCCGCGTCACCGTGCCGCGCACGCGCTGCCCGGCCTGGTATTTCTGCCCGGCCAGCGTCCAGGGGTCCGGCGTGAGCTGCTTCAACCCCAGCGAAATGCGGCGCGCCTCGCGGTCCACCTTGAGGATCTTGACCTCGATCGCATCGCCCACGCCGATCAGGTCCGACGGCTTGCGAACGCGGCCCCACGCCATGTCGCCCACGTGCAGCAGGCCATCGACGCCGCCCAGGTCGATGAAGGCGCCGAAGTCGGTGAGCGTGCGCACCGTCCCGCGGACCACCGCGCCTTCCTCCAGCGCCGCGACAACCTGCTCGCGCGCCCGCGCCTCTTCCTCCTCCAGCACCGCGCGGCGGTCCACCACTACGTCTTCCTTGGCCACGTCCAGCTCGAGGATCTTGCAGGCGATCTCCTGGCCGACGAGCTTCTCCATGTCGGCGGCTTCCCGCACGCCGCTGCGCGAGGCCGGCAGGAAGGCGCGCACGCCCACGTCCACGCTGAAGCCGCCCTTCACCACGCCGGTCACCACCCCGCCGATGGAGCGCTGCTCGGCGAACGCGCGCTCCAGCGCCGTCCAGTCCTTCGGCCGCTCCACTTTCACCATCGAGAGAACGTAGTAGCCCCCCGGATCGCGGCCCTTGATGCTGACCGAGAGCTGGTCGCCCCGCTCGACGCTCAGCTTGCCGGAGGCATCGCGCAGCGCGTCGGGGGGGAGCACGCCCTCGACCTTGAGGCCAATATCCACAAAGACGGCGTCGGCCGAGATGGCCACCACGACCCCCTGGCGCGTCTCGCCTTCCACCTGGCGGTGCGCCTGTTCGAATTCGGTGAGGATCTCGCCAAAGGAGGGGTCTTGGGTGGGAAGGGGGCGACTCATGCGGGTGGCAAAAAAACCATTGTGGCACAAATCCTCGCTAAGATGGCAGCGTGGCCTGGTGGCGTCGCCTCGGCAAGATCCGTCCCCACGATCTTGTCCTGGCCCTCTTGTTCTCGGCGCTGGCCGCCGCCGGCCCGGTGCGCAGGCCCTCGGTCATCGCCATTCTGCTGACGCTGGCGCTGCTTCAGACCCTCGAACCGAGAATTCCTCTCCTCCTGCATCCGGCCGGGAGCACGGTGGTCAATCTGGGGAAACTCGGCCTCGCTTACCTCGTGCTCGGGTTGAGCGGCGGGCTCAACAGCAGTTACTACTGGATCCTGCTGATCCCGGTGATTTCGGCCGGCACCACGCTGGGCGTGGTGGGCACGGCGATCTTCACCGTGCTGGCCTGCGGCGCCTACCTGTCGTACCTGCTGCGCATCGACTGGACGCGCTACGTGCTCCCCCCGGATCAAATCCCCGAGATCACCCTGCGGGTGACGTTCCTGGCGGTGATCGGCTACCTGGCCCAGCGGCTGGCCGAGGCCAGCCGGCTGGAGGCCCGCAAGGCGGAGGCCGCCGCGGCGCAGCTTGCCGAGGCCAACCGCAACCTGCAAGAGGCCGAAGCCGCCGTGCGCCGCTCCGAACGGCTGGCTGCGCTCGGCCAGCTCTCGGGCGGGCTGGCTCACGAGCTGCGAAACCCGCTGGGCACCATCCGCGCATCGGCCGAGATGCTCACCAGGAACATCGGCGGCGAGAACGCCATTGCTCGCGAGCTGGCCGGCATCATCTCGGCCGAAGTGGACCGCACCAACTCGCTGGTCACGCGCTTCCTGGAGTTCGCGCGGCCGCTCGAGTTGCGCCCCGCCCGCGCCGATCTCGGCGAGACCATCGACCGCGCCATCGCCCAGCTTGAGCGCAACTCGCCCCCGTACGAGGTCACCATCTACAAGAACTACTCGCCGGACCTGGCGCCCTTTGAGTTCGATCCCGAGCTGATGGAGCGCGTCATCTACAACTTGCTGCTGAACGCCGCCCAGGCCACGCCGGCCGGCGGCGCCGTTACCGTCAAGACGCGCCCGCTGCACGGCCTGGCCGAGATCTCGGTCATCGACCGCGGCGCCGGCATCCCGCCCGAGCGCCTGGAGAGCATATTCAATCCCTTCGTCACCACCAAGCCGGACGGCATTGGGCTCGGCCTGGCCATAGTTTCCAAGATCGTCGATCTGCACGGAGGTAGAATAACGGTCGAGAGCGAGCCGGAGAAGGGCAGCGTGTTCCGCGTGTATTTGCCGCGCAGCGTATGAAGCACCGCATCCTGATCGTCGAGGACGAAGACAAGCTCCGCCGCGTGCTTGAGCTTCAGCTCCGCTCGGCCGGCTACGAGGTCGATCAGGCGGCCTCGGCCGAAGACGGGCTGAAGCTGGCCGACCGCGCCGACCTCATCCTGACCGACCTGCGGTTGCCCGGCCTCGACGGCCTGGAGCTGATCGCCCGCGTCCGCCTCCAGAACACCCGCACGCCGATCGTAGTGATGACTGCCTTCGGCACGGTGGAGACCGCAGTCCAGGCGATGAAGAAGGGCGCCGCCGACTTCCTGCTGAAGCCGTTCTCCCTCGACCACCTGATGACAGTGCTGCAGAAAGCGCTCGAACTGCGGGCGCTCAGGGACGAGAACCGCGAGCTCCGCGAGCAACTGGGGCAGCGCTACGACTTCGAGAACATCATCGGGCGCAGCCGGGTCATGCAGGAGATCTTCGCCACTATCCAGCGGGTGGCGGCCACGCGCGCTACCGTGCTGCTGGCCGGCGAGACCGGCACCGGCAAGGACCTGATCGCGCGGGCCATCCACTTCCACTCGCCGCGCCGCGAGCGGCCCTTCGTCAAGATCAACTGTTCGGCCCTGCCCGAGAACCTGATGGAGAGCGAGCTGTTCGGCTTCGAAAAAGGCGCCTTCACCGGGGCGGTCGCCGCCAAGCCGGGCAAGTTCGAGCAGGCCGACACCGGCACCGTCTTCCTGGACGAGATCGGCGACGTGCCGCCGTCGATCCAGGTGAAGTTGCTGAGGGTGTTGCAGGAGCGCGAGTTCGAGCGCCTGGGCAGCAACAAGACGCGCCACATCGACGTGCGCGTGGTCGCCGCCACCAACCTGGACCTGCGGGCGGCGCTGGAGCAGGGCACCTTCCGCGAAGACCTCTACTACCGCTTGAACGTCGTTCCGCTCAACCTGCCGTCGCTGCGCGAGCGGCCCGAGGACATTCCCTTCCTGGCCGAACACTTTGTGCGGAAGCTGGCTTCGGCCGTCGGCAGCTCGGTGGAATCGATCACCGAGGAGGCCATCCGCAAGCTCATGTCGTACCACTGGCCGGGCAACGTGCGCGAGCTGGAGAACGTCATCGAGCGCAGTCTGGTGCTGTGCGGCGGGGCCAGGCTGGAGGCGGCCGACATCAAGTTGGACACCGCGCCGCGCGCCCGCGCCGCCGCCGGCGAATTCCCCCTGCCCGAGGGCATGACGCTCGACGAGTACGAGCAGGTCATCATCCGCGAGGCCCTGCGCCGCGCCGACGGCAACAAGAGCCAGGCCGCCCGCCTGCTCGGCCTCACCCGCAACGCGCTGCGCTACCGGCTGTCGCAGATGGGCCTGGACTCCGGTTGACAAGATGGCCACCGGTACCATCACGAGCAAGGGGCGAATCACCATCCCGAAGGAAATCCGCGACCAGATGAACCTCCGGACGGGCCAACGGGTGGATTTCCAGGTCGATCCAGCCGGACACGTGCTGCTAAAGCCGCGCAATAAGGACGTCCGCATGCTCAAAGGGATCATCCGCTCCCCGCGGAAGCGGCCCGTCTCGGTGCAGGAAATGAACGAGGCGATCACTCGCGGCTTCGCCGGACTTCCGTAGAGGGACATGTACCCACGTGGCGCGCGCTTTAGCGTGCCGCCGCAGGCTTCAGCCTGCGGTGAACGGGAGACGGCAAGCTGAAGCTCGCCGCAGCAAGCTGAAGCGTACGCCACAGCCTGCTTCAGCCGCGCTCGCGGGCTTAGAATTGTGAGCATGGCTACCTCACGCAGATCGTTTGCCGCTTCGCTGGCCGGGGCCGCCCTGTCGCTCGGCGCCGCGCGGCGCGCCCATCCTCTCGAAGCCGTCGGCCGCGAGAACATCAAGGTCACCGACGTCAAGATCACCCTGCTCTCCTACGAGCTGCCGCCCGAGAAGCGCTGGATGACGGGCACGTTTCTCGTGTGGAAGACCGACTCCATCCTGGTCGAGGTCTTCACCGACAAGGGGATCGCCGGCATCGGCGAGTCGAGCCCATACGGCGGGCCGGAAGCGGTCAAGAAGTTCATCGAGGAAAACATCCGCCCGGGCCTCATCGGCAAGAACCCTTTCGACGTGGAGCACCTCGCGGGTGCGTGGCTCAGCGGCAGCCGGGGAGCGCGGATCGCTTGGGCCGGTGTCGATGCGGCGCTCTGGGACATCATCGGCAAGGCCAAGGGCCAGCCGGTGTATAAGCTCCTGTGCACCGAGGGCAAGCCCGACCCGCACATCCGCATGTACGCCTCGGGCGGCGTCGAGTACGCCTGGTACAAGCGCCCGGATGACCTCATCGACGAAGCCGTCCGTCACAAAGAGAGCGGCTACACCGCCTTCAAGTTCCGCATCGGCACCGAGTGGAAGCGCAGCAACATATCCATCAAGAAGTACATTCCTTACCTGGTGAAGATGCGGCAGGCGGTCGGCCCGAACTTCGACCTCATTCAGGAAGTCAACATGCGCTGGACGCTGGAAGAGTGCCTGGAGATCTGCCCGGTGCTGGAGGAGCTGAAGTTCCTGTGGTTCGAGGAGCCGGTCAACCAGCGGGCCGAGGGCGCCATCGACGCCTACATCCGCATCAGCCGGGCGCTGCCCAAGGTCATGGTCTCCGGCGGCGAGCAACTCGTCACCCGCACCGACTTCAAGGAGTGGATCGACCGCGACGCCTACGACATCGTGCAGCCCGACTGCAACACGACCGGCCTCACCGAAGCCTGGCACATCGCTCGCATCGCGCACCTGAGGGGCAAGTACTGCTGCCCGCACAACTGGCACGGCGGGCTGACCACCATGGCCAACGCGGCGCTGGTCGCCGCCATTCCCAACCACCTGATGCTGGAGCTGAACCAGACCTCTAACCCGCTCAAGGAGGAAGTCTTCAAGGACCCGCTGGTGGTCAAGAAGGGCTACATGGATCTACCCAACCGCCCGGGCTTCGGCGTCGAGGTCATCGCCGACGCCGCGCGGAAGTTTCCCTACATCCCCGGCCACTACATGAAGCCAAACCCCGACCTGCCGAGCTAAAATCACCTCGATGCACGTCCACGAGACCCGAGTGCGCGTCCGTTACGCCGAAACCGACCAGATGGGCGTGGTCTACTACTCGAACTACTTCGTGTGGATGGAGGTCGGCCGCCTCGAGTACTGCAAGTCAGTGGGCTTCAACTACCGCGACATGGAGATCGACGACGGCGTCTTCCTCGCCGTGGTTGAAGCGCAGTGCCGCTATCGCCACCCGGCCCGCTTCGACGACGAGCTGATCGTGCGGACCAGCGTCGAGTCGGCCAGCCCGCGCGGGATCCGGTTCGCTTACGAAATCCGCCGCGCCGAAGACCAGCGCCTGCTGGCTACCGGCCAGACCAGCCACCTCTTCTGCGGCCGCGACATGAGGCCGGTGCGGCTGCCCGACAAGTATCACGCGCGGTTCGAGATCAGCGCCGCTTGAGTCTCCGTTGCGCCGCCCCGGCCGGCGGGTTATGTTGGATTCAAGATGCTCTTCGGGATTCACTCGCTGCTGTTCCGGGAGACCTTCGTCGAAAAGGACCTCCCGCTGCTTGACAGGTGCAAGGCGCTGGGCTTCGATGCCGTGGAGATCATCCCCTTCGACCCGGACAACTTCCCCGCCGCCAAGGTAAAGACCGCCGCCGCCGATCTCGGCCTAGTGATCAACACCGGCTACGGCATGCCGGCCGAGTACAACATCATCTCGCCGGAGGCGCGCATCCGCCGCGCCGGCATTGAGTTTTCCAAGCGGCTCATCGACCTCAGCAACGAGGCCGGCGCCCGGGTCTTCGGCGGCATGATTTACTGCGGCTGGGGCTACCTCACCGGCAGGATGCGCACCGAGGACGAGTGGAAATGGGGTGTGGAGGGCTACCAGGAGATCGCCTCCTACGCCCGCCAGGCCTCCAGCCTGACGCTGGGCATCGAGCCGGTGAACCGCTTCGAATCCCACTTCATCAACATCGCCGCCGATGCGATCCGGTTCATCCGCGACGTCGGACTGCCCAACGTCAAGGTCCACCTGGATACCTTCCATATGATCCGCGAGGAGGACAACATCCCGCGGGCGGTGCTCGCGACCGGAGAGCATCTCGGTTACATACACGCCTGCGAGAACCAGCGCGGCATCCCGGGCAGCGGGCTGGTGCCGTGGGTGGATTTCTTCCGCGCCCTCAAGCAAGCCGGCTATGACGGCTGCATCACCGTCGAGTCGTTCGACCCGAATATGGAGAACATCGCCAAGCTGTGCTGCATCTGGCGCAAGCTGGCCGACTCGCCCGAGCAGCTCGCCACCGAAGGGCTGAAGTTCCTGCGCGGCGTACACGAGCAGGTGTACCGGACCGCTCCCTGACGGTCGCGGCTCGGTTCAGAGCCACGAGCGTGAGCGAGTGGTCCACGTAGCGGTACAGCGCCGCGCCCGAGGCGTAGTAGATCGCGTTCCCCGAGAGAGCGAAGCCAGCCGTAATCGCGCGCGGCGCCCGCGCCACCAGCGTCGCCTCATGCGTCGCCGGATCGATGACGAACACGCCCGCCGAAGCCAGCCCCCAGATGCGCCCGTCCGGCCCCAGCGCCACGCTATTGTAAAGCGCGCCGGTGAAGGGCAGCGGCTTCGTCACTTTCACCTCCAGGGCCACGGGATCAAACGCGAACAGGCTGCGGCCCGCAATGCCGTAGACCAGGCCGTTCGGAGCGTGGATGAGATCGGTGATCGCGGTGGCCCCGGCGACGGGCACGGTCTCGAAGACCTTCTCCTCAGCCGCCGGGTCCCAGACGAACAGCTTCGCTTCCTTCTCGGTCGGGCGGCTGCCGCCTCCGCCGCCGGTGGTCGTCCCGCCGACGATCAGGCCCTCGGCCACCGCCAGCGACACCACGCTCTGGTTCGTCACCAGGTGGTGGTAACTGGTCACGCTGCCGGCCTCGACATCCCAGACCGCCAGCGGCCCGCCCAGCTTGCCGTAACCAGCCACCGCGCCGATGTAAACACGGCCGTCTGGGCCATGAATGAACGCTTGCGGCCGCCAGCCGCTGTCCTGGTCAGGGAAGTTCACCAGCACGGGGTTGCGCGCCGGGCCTGCCGTCGCGAAGGTCTCGCCGGGGTCGAACACCATCAGCGGTGCGAGGCCGGAGTAGGCCGCCATCAGCAGCCGGTCCTCGCGCGCCAGGAACGAGTAGACCTCGCCGCCGCCCAGGTTGCCCAGCTCCTCGACGCTGTTGTCCTCCTGCAGGCGCAGGAACTGGGCCGGCAGCACGCCGCTGGCGTAGAGCCTTCCGTCGGGCCCGAACGCCAGCCGGAAGATCGGCAGCTCGTTGCCCCGGTAGTCGTAACGGTGCCGCGTAACCGATTGCGTCCTGGGATCGGTGACGATCGCAGCGCCCTTCTCGACGCGGATGACGCGGCCGTCGGCCAGACGGTTGGCGGGCTCCGCCGCCGGAGCCTCTTTCGCTGAAATGGGGACGGCGTTCCAGCCCTCCAGCCGGAAGTTCTGCGCGCCGGCGCGGCCATAGACCTTCCCGTCCGCCCCTCGGTAGACCTGCGCGATCGCCACCACCTGGTGCTCGGCGCGCAGCAGCTCGCGGTGCTCTCCGGTGGCGATCTCGTACGCGGCGATGTTGGCCTTGGCCGAGCCGATCCCAATGTAGACGAACCCGTCGCGGCTGGCGGCGACGTGGCGCGCGTACTGCTCGATGGGATCCATTCGCCCGAGGTCTTCGAGCGCGCCCGATGCCGGATCGTAGCGGACCAGCCGGGCTTGCGGATACGTCGCGCCGTAAATCCTGCCGTCGGCGCCCACCGTCAGCGCCCAGATGTACTGCTCGGTCGGCGCCGGCCGCCCCAGATCGACCAGCTCGCCCGCCCGCGGATCCAGGCGGAGGATGTGCGCCCGCGGCAGCGTGCCCACGTAGATCTTCCCATCCGGGCCCACCGTCATCCCCCAGGCGCCGTACTCGCCGGGCACCGGGTTGGGAAAGACCTGGTGCTGGCCGGTCTCCGGGTCCACCGCCACCAGATCGAGGGTGTGGCTGGCGTAGATGTAGCTCAGGTAGAAGCGCTGGCTGCCTTCGGTGGGTCCCGGTCCCACCGCCGAGGCCAGCACTCCGCCCAGCCCGATGTAGGTGCCGAGGTGCTGGAAGCTGCCGGCATCCCCCCAGGCCGGCAGCGCGAGGAGCAGCAGTGTCGCGGCGCGCATCTACTCGATCACCACCACTTCATACTCTTCCATGCGCGGCAGGACAAACTCAACCTGCTCCGCGGCCACGCGCCGCAGCGCCAGCGCCCGCGGATGCATCAAGGTCTGCGCCTTCGTGGCCTTCACCCGCACGCGGATGCGCAGATTTTCCAGCGGCAGGATGCGCTGGATGGGCCGCGTCATCTCGCCGGTGAAGTTCACCAGGTGCACCAGCAGGCGCTTGCCGTTCTGCTGCGAGCGCAACACCACCTCCAGCGACTGCGGCGCGTTGGCGATCTCGACCGGCGAGGGCGCCAGCTCGCGCAATGCGTTGCGCACCAGGCGCAGATGCTCGCCCAGGCGAAAGCCCTGGATCGAGTTGCCCAGGTCGCCGGCGAAGTAGACCGCCCGGCCGCGGCCGAGCTGGTTCACCACCAGCGCCGGGTCTTCGGAGACCTCCGGGATGCCGTCGTAGCGGCCAGCCAGCGGCCTGGTGAAGTGCGCGAGCGCCTGCCCGCCCTTCACGCTCACGCGGACGTGGTACGCCGTCGAAGGAACAAAGTCGCGTCGCAGGCCGGCGACGAGCGGCGAGTCGCCGCGCGGCCTCATGAAGTCCCAGCGCGTCGGCCCGACGATCTTGCGGGCGTCGCTCACGCCCAGCACGTCGGCCAGCGCGAACTCGTTCCGCCGCAGGCCCGTCTCGTCGTAGAGCGACGTCTCGAAGGTCGCCAGCAGGTTCCCGCCGCCGCGCACATACTCGCGCAGCCGGCCCGCCGCCTGCTCGCTCATGACCGCCGTGTTGGGCAGCAGGATGGCGGCGTAGCGCGTGAGCGGCTCCTGCTCCAGCGTCACGTCGTCGATCACGTCGAACGGCGTGAGCGAGCGCACCAGCGCCTCCGCCATGCCGTTGAACTCCCCGTCCAGGTTGCCGACTTCGCTGCGCGCCGGCACGCGGTCGATGTCGATAAGCTGCGCCTCCGAGCCGGCGTAGAAGTTCGCCGAGGCATCCGACCACACCAGCGCCACCCGTGCCTCCGACCGCGTGTCCAGGTACCAGGCGCCCGCGCGCGCCAGGTAGCGGTTCATCTCCGCCAGCGCCTTCATCTCCGGCTGGTCCAGCTCGGACGGCGGGAAGCCGAACCAGACGCTGGCCGCGTTGGCGATGGTGTCGGCGTAAAGCAGGCGCAGCTCCGGAGCGGGCAGGATCGAGAAAGTCCACGGCTTGTGACCCGCCGCCGAGAAGATCACCCGCGGCTTCGTGGGCGACTGCGTCTCGAGCAGCTTCGCCGTCACCCCGGGCTTCCACATCGGCACGCGCGTGAGGTCGCCGGAGATGAAGCCGCCTTCGCTGCCCAGGATGTCCTGCTCGGCGATGAGGACGCGGTTCAGCCGGCCGGTCGCCCAGTTGGCCCCGCGCACGCCGCCGTTCATGTAGAAGGCTATCTCCGGGTTGACCGACTTCACCACCAGCCGCGAATCGCGCAGGTAATCGGCCAGGCTCCGCGCCTGAAACTCGACCAGGCTCCGGAACGCCTTGCCGCGGCGCTCGCGCTTCGAGGGCAGCTCGGTGCCGTGCGCCTTGCGGTACTTCTCCCGGCACCAGCGGCAGTAGCAGGTCTCGGGGAAGAAGATCGGCCCGTCGTAGAAGATGCCGTCGATCGGGTAGGCGCACAGGTCGCGCAGCGCCTGGAAGCACCACTCCCGCCACGGGCTGTTGACGCAGAACGACGTGCCCGTCTCGTAGACGTTGGTGAGCGGCTTTCCATCTTCCTTGATCTGGAGCCAGTCCGGATGCCGGTCGCCGAACGGCAGGTTGTACCAGTGGACGTTGAAGTAGACCATCACCCGCAGCCCGCGGGCTTTCGCTTCGGGCAGGTACTTCTTCAGGTAATCCTCGTTCGCCTTGCCGGCGAGCTGGGTGGCGAAGAAGAAGCCGGAATCATCGAGCCCCTTCTGGTGGCCCATGATCTGGAGATGCTCGGCGTTGAACAGCAGGCCGGCCTTCCGCGCGGCCACTTCCGCCGGCCCGCGCGCCGCGATCTCGCCGAACACGCTGCCCACATCGATGATCCTGAGTGGCTCCCGCTCCCACCACTGCGCCCACACCACGCCGGCGCTAGCGACCAGGACGCACGCTCCCCCCACTGCCTTGCACATTCTTGACTCCTTGACTTCTTCACAATAGCAGCTTGATCCCAAACTGGGACTGGCTCAGCGCGTCGCCTGCGAGGCTTTGATAGCCAGCCACTCATTCGCCCAGATTCACCTTGAGGTCAACGCCGTATCGCAGGCCGGCGACCTCGCACGACATAGCGATGATTTGGCCGATCGTCGCCCGACTATGATTTACTCCAAGCCACCACCCCGGCCTGAGTGCGCGGGAAAAGTCGCGGCCCAGATCAGGACGCCCAGGATACAAGTCATTGGGTTTGCGGGCCAAATAGCGTCGGGTCCTGCCGTGTTTCGGCAGTGCTGCAAAGCGCTCCAGGAACGTGGCATCACGGTTCGCCAACTGGGCGAACACCTTGACGAGGACGTCGCAGGCGTTACGTGCCGGATGAAACCGGCCATCAAGGTCGAATCCTATCTGGGGCAACTGGCCGTGAGGTGGCACAGCAGGCGGCACGCGCGGTCGCGGCACGGCAGGGACTGGGGTCGGAACCTTCGGGTGGATCTGCTCTCGGAGAAAAGCCGCCACCGTGTCAGGATCGGGCTTATACCCACACAGACTCTCTACTCGGTCCGCGATGAGTTCGAGGAGCAGTTCATCTTCATCTTCCACCAGCCTGCACCACGCCTCAGGAAGCTTCGCCCTGATCTGCCGCTGTCGGGCTACGTCCTGGTAATCTTGTTTCGCCGCCTTCATTGCATCGCCAGAGCAGACGGCGCGATAGTCGAGGTAGCGTTCGAGGCGTATCACTGCTTCGTCGATCTCGCGCTGGACGACGTCTAGCTTGTACACGCGACGCTCGCCATAGTCACCTTGCTCGGCCGGAAGAAAGAAGGTCAATGTTTACCACGCGTCGAGGGACACGACGGCGTTGGGGGAGACGGTT
>ERZ1292640.303-Hain-H43-02um-R1-303-length-39931-cov-6_pt1 | contig 39931 bp, 32 predicted proteins | sample MGYA00564404_ERZ1292640 | MGnify/ENA primary metagenome ERZ1292640 (study PRJEB36523, sample SAMEA6512636) | groundwater metagenome | collected 2019-01-08 | study: AquaDiva: Metagenomics assemblies of 32 groundwater samples | reverse complement strand
ATGCCCGGAATTACGACCGATCTCGCTCCTCTATGTCAGGAGTTCTGGAGTCAGGATGCTCGCCTTTCCAAGGACCACAAAACCAACCTGCCCAAGCTCGGCGACGCCGTGAGCAAGACGCTAAGGAAATACGGCTACGACGTGACTGTGTCGGGCCAAGGAGAGGGCGTTCGAGCCGGGTCTGACACGGCCAACGAAGATGCCTGCAAAGGGGAGGCCCAGAAGGTGGGGGCGCTCTTGAAGTGCGACGGCGTTCTGTCTAGCCGACTCGATGATTATGAATCCAGCTACAAAGGATTGTATCGGACGGATCGGCTGGAAATGCACTTCACGCTGCGAGAGACAAAAACTGGTGATCGCCTCTGGGAACATCACACGTCCTATCACAAGTCGTATGTCGGCGGCTTAGTCGGAAGCGCGATTGGTGGACCGAGTTGGATCATGGGGCTGGGACTTGACTGGGCGGGTTCGCTGCCCGTCACCAAGAAGCAAAGCCTGAATACTCTCGGACTGTGGTAGCTCTGAAATCCCCGATCTCCCGCCAGTGGGGAATCTACAATGCCACAGATGATACCTGGGTAGCGGAGGAACCATGAAAGGAACGGAGAGCCTATGAAAAATGCTTGGATCACATTCGCGGCGCGGTGGGGCGCCTCGGCGTTGCTGAGACTCCTGCCGATTACCGGCACTGGCCAGCCCGTCGTGCTCAGAGAGGGTATAGCGCCACCGGACACAACGCGGGGGCGGCACCGGTGGAGATGGGGTCTGCTGCTGGTGCTGGTCGGTGGGCTGGCGTTGACTTGTTCCCTTTCAGCCCAACCCGGCTCTTTAGACACCGACTTTGCCAGTAACCTGTCTTTGGCAATTGAAAACCCTGCGTTTGTAGATTGCCTCGCCTTTACCCCCGATGGCAGAGTCTATATCAGCGGTGCGTTCACTATGGTCAATGGAATCGTGCGGGGTAGCATTGCCCGGCTTCATGCGGACGGAACCATCGACGCTGGATTCAATCCGCTGCCCGGCGCCAACGCCGTGGTGACCGCGATGACCTTGCAGCCAGACGGCAAGATCCTTATTGGCGGTCCGTTTTGGGCAGTTAATGGCGTGTTCCGTTTGTCCCTGGCTCGGCTCCTGCCCGATGGGCGCCTGGACACCTCGTTTGATCCTGCGGTTCTGCTGTTGGAGGAGAGTCCGACTTGGATCAACGCCTTGGCCGTGCAATCCGATGGCAAGATTCTAGTGGCCGGAGACTTTACTGGAATCGGTGGCGTTACGCGTCCCGGCCTGGCACGCCTCGATGCCAGCGGACAGGTGGACGAAACTTTTCAAACTGGTTTTGGAACCGGCGCCACTATCGGCGCAGCCTTCATCCTGCCCGAGAACAAGATTCTGGTTGCGGGAACGTTCGGGACACCAGCCTTGGACGATCTTCATGGACTTGCCCGCCTCAATCCGGACGGCTCTGCCGATACTACCTTCAAACCTGACCTCGGAACCAACAGCGCCTCGGCGCATGTCCACGCGGCAGCAGTGTTGCCGGATGGCCGGTTCGTTGTCTTGATCAGCTATCCGGATACTGTCCAAGGAGCTGCAGGAACTTCTTGGCAATTGATCCGGTTGAAAGCCGATGGGTCTTTCGACATGGCTTCTGGTCCTATAGACGCGGTCACGGGAGGGCCGCTGCTTGGTAGCCCTTTCGTTCAAATGTTGGCGGTGACCTCGAGCGGTGGAGTGTTGCTCGGCGGCAACGGGCCATGGCGCTTGCGTGATGGTGTCGTCCGTGACTTGGCCCGCTTTAACGCGAACCTCCAACCGGATACCAGCTTTGCTCCGACGCTAAGCAGTTTTTATCCGTGGGCTTATCCGTGGGCGGGTACCACGGCTATAGCCTCACTAGAGAATGGTAAAGTATTAGTGGGGGGCGGTTTCTGGAGTGTCAATGGCCAGCCCCGACGAGGCCTCGCCCGGTTGGCAGCCGACGGCACCGTTGAACCTGGTTTCAGTGTCGGTCATGGTGTCGAGTCTGACTTTTCCGGGGTTACGGCCTTGGCTTGGCAGAACGATGGGAAGCTCCTGCTGGGCGGGTCTTTCACTCGCGTCAACGGGGTCACCTGCAATGGCACGGCCAGGCTTACTCGAACTGGTGAGGTCGATTCCAGCTTCAATATCGGAGTCGGCCCAGACGGTGATTTGAGCGCGTTGTGTGTGGATGCCGACGGCCATATCTGGTTGGGCGGAGCGTTCACCCGGGTAAATCGCTTGTTCCGGCCGGCTTTAGTTCGGCTAGCCTCGGACGGCAAGGTGGACTCAACCTTCGACGCGCACCTGGCGGGCGATTTTGGTGACTTTCCGCAGGTCAATGCTCTCTTGCCTGCTCCGGACGGTTCCGTGTTTGTGGGCGGTGATTTCAGGAGCATTTTCGGGACGCGCTGCAATGGTTTGGCGAAGTTGCGACCTGACGGTAGCTTGGATGAAAGCTTTGCGCCGGAAAATGAAGGCCCAATGAGTGAAGTGGCGGTTTACGCCCTGGCCATGCAAGCCGATGGCAGGCTCCTGGTCGGCGGCAGCAAACAAGGGTACCAACCGGTGCTGCTCCGCTTGAACCGCGATGGACAGCCTGACACTTCATTTCAACCGGACCTTGGAGAGGTTTGGCGTTACATGCAGGTGGGCACCGTGGCGCCGCAAACCGATGGCGGTATCCTGGTGCACTTACAGAATATTTGGAAAGGAACCATGGCCTTGCGGCGCTTGAATCCAGATGGTAGGCGCGATACCCAATTCCAGCCGTCGTTGACCGGATTGCCCGGAGCAGGATATTATTATTCCCTTACTCCGGCGTCATTTCACTTGGCTATTGATGCCAGCGACCGACTGTTAGTAAGTGGCAGTGCCTTTGTCTATGATAAAAAAGCTTATTCCGGGCTGTTGCGGGTCAACCGCGATGGCAGTCTGGACACCACCTTCAGCTTAAACCGGGGGATAGATAGTGCCGTGGGCGCTATCGCGGTTGGACCCGATGGCCGGATCGCCGTCGGGGGTAGTTTCCTGATGGTCAACGGTGTTATTCGTACCAAATTGGCCGTTCTCAATTCGGAAGGCGAACTGGACCGAAGCTTCGGCCAAAATTTGCTGGTGGCGGCAGAATCTTACGGAGCGTGGCCTGGGTTATTCATCTCCTCCATGGCGCGCCAAGCTGAAGGCAAAATCATTATCAGCGGCAATTTCAGCCGCGTGAACGGCGTTTGGTGCGGCGGAGTCGCTCGCTTGGGGGTGGATGGTTCTTACGATCCAAGTTTCGATCCTGGTCGAGGATTGTCAGAACCTGCCAGCGTGTTAAGGGTGCAGTCCGATGGGCGGGTGCTCCTTGGAGGTCCTTTCCGCTGGGTGGCCGGGCAGCGTCGCAACGGTTTGGCCCGCCTCACCGCCACGGGCACCCTGGATTCCTCATTTAATCCCGGCCAAGGTCTGGATTCGGTTATGGACCTTCTGATTCAAGATGACGACCGCGCAGTCGTAGCCGGGCAATTCACCCAAGCTGGAGGGCAGACTAGATATGGCTTGGCCCGCTTCAACGCGGACGGAACGCTGGACGCCCGATTTGCTGCCGCCCTCGAGCCGGGCGCCCTGCCGAGTTCGTTGGCGTTGCAGCGCGACGGTCGCTTGCTTATCGCCGGAGCCTTTACGAACATCGGCGGCACTCGTCCAGGCTTGGTTCGACTGAATTTGGATGGCACCTTGGATCAGATCTTCGATCTCCATATCTTGCCGGCCGATTATCTCAGTTGGTCCAATCGCTCTCCAGACCTCCGCGTCGCAATTCAGCCGGACAATCGCATTCTGTTGTCGGGACCTTTCACACAATGGAACGAACAGGCTCGACATCATCTGGTTCGTCTGACACCGGAGGGGAATCTGGATGCCACGTTTCTTCCTAACCTTGACGCGGATGATCATATCGAGGTCATACGGCCAACTGCGGAAGGTTTTGTTTACTTGGGCGGATACTTCAAGCGTTCTCCCGACGAACGGCTATCAAGATTGATCCGGCTCTTGCCAGACGGAGAACTTGACACGGGATTTGTCCCACAGAGGTCTTTGATTGACGTGTATCAATCAAGCCAGATCATGACGCTCGACAATCGAATCTTGTTGGTCGCCAATTTTGGGTCCTTGAACCGATGGCCCCGCCTGGGGTTGGCCCAACTCAGAACAGATGCCTCGGACCCGTTGATTACCCGCCAGCCTAAAGCTCAGTACGCTCTCTTAGGCAGCAGTGTGTCCTTTACGGTTTCCGCTACTGGAACGCTCCCGCTGTGGTACCAATGGCAACACAATGGCACTAACCTGCCCGGGGCCATCGAACCGAGCCTGACCATGTCCAATGTCACCCCGGCTGAGACAGGCGCTTATAGAATCATCGTGAGCAACAGCCGGAACACGAACGTTGGCCTTAGCGCCAGCTTGACCATTGGTTCAGCCCCGCGGATTACCGTCCAACCTTTCGACCGAACCGTGGACAGCGGTTCTGATGTCACATTTTCAGTTTTTGGCAACGGTGCGCCCGAACCTGGTTACCAGTGGCAATTCAACAGCGTTGATATCCCCGGCGCCAGGTCAAGCAAGTTAACGTTGTCGCAAGTAACGGCTGCCGACGCCGGGCTCTACCGAGTTGTCCTCAGTAACTTGTTTGGCACAAACGTCAGTGACCAAGCGAGACTGGAGGTGCGCCGTGCCTATACTCTAGCGGAGGTGCTCAATGCGACTGAATTAACGTGGACGACCGGCGGCAACGCGCCTTGGCGCGCTGAAACTTTTGTGACCCACGATGGCCAGGCGGCGGCACAGCGCGGCGTGTTTTCAGGTGTTGGTGAGTCCTGGCTGGCAACCACGATTACCGGTCCAGGGAAGATAACTTTCTGGTGGAAAAAAAACGATCCGCCTGAGGGGACTGGCCAATACACCTTTTACTTAGACGATCAACGTCTGACCGAGCGTACCTATACCATCTTCTGGCGGCAAGAAACCCTCAATGTGCCAGCAGGCAACCACACCCTGAAATGGTCCTATGATCAAAGTTACTCGGGAATTGTTTTCCAGGGGAGCGATGCATGGCTGGATGAAGTGGTGTTTACGCCGGCTGAGCCGCCACCAGGGTTGCGCGTCGAGATCGCCCGGCAATCTCCGACCGAGTTCATGCTTTCCTGGCCTGGCTTGGCCAGAGGTTATCGCTTGGAAACCACCACCTCACTCGCCTGGCCGATTACCTGGCAACCGATGCCCGTCTCCCTGAGCTTGAATGGCGATCGCCTAATGGTGGTGGTGAGAACCGACGAGCCGCAACGGTTTTTCCGGCTGGCTTCATTTGGGCAAGCCCCCGCAGGTACCAATGCGGTCGTTGGTCCTTATCGGCCCGTGTTTAACTCTGGCCTCGTTTTGCACTCGGCTGCCTTGCAGCAGTTAGAGGTCAAACTCTTTAAGACGGCCGGGGACCCTGTGCCGTTCGCAGACCTGGCTGTGCAAAACGTCGCCGGCGTTGAGGTCAATCGAAAATTACCTGCGTCAGGCGCCGTTTCCCTGCCTGGGAATGTCACTTTGGGGATTGGTCCCAGTCCTGAAAATCCAGAACCGATTTTACTCGAGGTAACGCGATTCAGTAACGGGCTGGTCACCGGCTACGCCGAAGGTTATATCTACCAGATCACGCCCAACGAACAACCGCCTCGTCTGCATTATCTTTTCATTTTCTTTAGCGATCTGCCCTTCTTTCAATTGCCGTGACCGATACCAAACTCACAAACACTCGAGAAAGGAAAATCAAAATGAAACTGCGTCAGCAAATAATGACAGTCACATCCGCAGCCCTGATCCTTTCCTGGTTGGGTTGTGTGATCCCCATCGGAAACAAAAGTCTCTGGAACCAATCAGGACTGTCGGTACAGCCGGGCGCCGCCGACTTGCCGACTGTGGACCACGTTCTGGATAAGTACGTGGAGGCGCTCGGCGGAAGAGCGGCGCTGCAGAAGGTGACCTCGCGGGTCACGAAGGGCGTGGTGGAACTACCGTACGTAGTGGCCAAAAAAGAGGGATGGCAGCTCGAGGCGGCCGCATCCATTGCCGCCACATTTGCCGTAGGGCCTTTCTTCGCACCCCGCGCGCAGGGTAATATTCGGTTGGAGAAACCCCTGGAGACGACTTTGGAGCTGCAGGCCAAAGCTCCAAACAAACTGTTTACCAGTATGGAAAGCCGGATAGCGAGCGCGCAAGAGCCCGTGGTAAGTCGTAACGGCTTTAACGGGAAGCTAGGGTGGACAAGAAGCTCCGGGTTCGGGCTGAGGGAGGAGTCTGACGAAGACCTGGCTAAGCGGAAGCGGGATTCGGATTTCCACCGCGATCTCAGGCTGAAGGAGGTTTATCCCGATCTGAAGGTCGAAGGCAAAGCCAAGGTGAGTGGCGAGGAAGTCTATGTCTTGAGGTCCAGCCCCAGTCCAAACGGCACGGAGAGGTTTGCCTTCAGCACGCAGACCGGGTTACTAGTCTGGCAGGAATCGGAGTACGAGACCATTCCCATTGGCTTTAACTGGGGGGCTCGACCCCGCGTGAGGACCAGGATGCAGTTTATAGATTATCATAACGTGGGTGGAATCAAGGTTCCTGCGTGTTGGCACAGCATCGCGGGCCCTGCCAATGGTGGACCGACGTTCGAGCTCACGTTCAAAGCGACCGAAATCAAGCACAATGTTCCCGTGGACGACGCGCTGTTCGAAAAGCCCACCAAATAAGCCAACTGATAATGCTTATGCAAACAATCGTCCGATCGCAGGCCATATTCAAAGAAAGGGACGGGGACGGTCTCGGCCCTGTGTTTTCACAGCGCGACCGAGCCGCAGGCAAAGTGGTCGGGCGAGACTCCGTCGTGCCGTGACTAGCCGGAGTGAATTCCAGGGCTCGACGGAGCCTCGCCCTACCGTGAACGAAGAATGTTCTCAGGGCACACTTTGCAAAGTGTGCTCTTTCCCTGGCGGAAATCCTGTGGTCCGGCTGGTGGACGAGCAGCGCGAAGATTTGTCGGCGACTGGGGCGGGCCAGCACTCGCCAGGTTATTGTGATGCCTTTGCCTGTGGTCCTCACAGCGGCTTGATCCGGATGTCTTTGAAACGGAGCTTGAGCTCGTGATAGGAGTGAATCTGGAGTCCAATCATGCCCTTCATGCCCACGTTGATTTTCCTGTGCTCCTCATCGTCGAGCACGCCGGAGCCGTCGTAATCCACCAGCGTCACCCCGTTGAGGACCGACTTGATCCTCGTGCCCTGGGCCGTAATCTCCATCTCGTTCCATCCGTCCCCTTCGTCCGCATAGTGGAACTTCTGTTCCTTGACGGTCTCGTTGGAGAGCCAGCGATGCGGGCCGGGGCCTTCATTCCAGAGCTTGCCGGTCAGCTCGGGACCGGGCGGATTGATGTCGATTTGAGGCCCTTCCATCCAGCCGGTTTCGGGATTGTAACGGCTGCGAATCTGAATGCCGCTGTTGCCGGTCACGCTCCGCTCGACTTGGAGGCGGAGCCGCAGCACGAAGTCGCCGTATTCCTTTTGAGTCACGAGCATGATGTAGAAATGCTCTTTGTGGCCCACGGTGTTGGCTAGGATCGTGCCTTGATCAACCGTCCAGGCCGTCGCGGCCAGCCCTTTGTCTTTCGGCAGGCAATTGATCGTCCAGCCGTCCAGCGTCCTGCCGTCGAACAGCGGGACGAAGCCCGACTCATCGGCGCGCTCGCCGACTGCGGCCGAGAACTTCAGCTTCGTTGCCAGCTTGGCCACGCGCTCTCCGAGCCGCCGCGCGCCGTCCAGTTCTCCCTCACCCACGGCCGGGTCGAGCGGTCCGGTAATGGCGGCGGCCCCGGACTCTGCCCAGACGCTGCCGGTCTTTTCGTTTCGGTAGAGAGGCCCCGCCACCACCATCCGGTTGTGCAACATGAACAGAAGGAGCGAGACCACAACATGCTCTTGGCCGCCCACTTGCCCTCCCGCCGTGGCAAAAGCGCCGCCGACCTTGTCCGTGAAGTCCACCTTCAGTTTCCAGTTCCAATCGTCAAGGATGGTTTTCATCTCGCCTGGGATATTGGCAAAGTAGGTGGGACAACCGAGGATGATCCCATCGGCGGCCTCAAGATCCTCTTTGGTCACCTCGTTGACCTTCTTGAGCATGGCGTTCACCCCCGGCACGCGCCCGATTCCTTCGACCACCCCGCGGGCCATTTGCTCCGTGTGGCCGGTGCGCGAGTAATAAGCCACCAGGACTTGCGCGGTTCCTTTTTCGGCGGATTTGGCGGGTTGCGGTTCTTCCCCGCCGCGCGCGATGTCGAGCGCGGCCAGGAAGCAGAGCAAAGCCAGAACCACGACCTGGGTTCGCGAGTGTTTCTGGCGATGGCGATCGGCGGGATCAACACGGACGCGGCTGTCCAAGCCCGCGACATTTCTCCATTCTTCGGCAGACGTGGCCGTCGCCGAAGCCAAGGCATCCAACGGCAATGCAAATTGGCGGCGCATAGCTATGGCGCGGGTGCGGCGGCAGGTGAAGCGGCGCCACCCTGCGGTTCGACGCGCAGGCCTGCCATGGGCAGGCCGTCGGAACCTACAATCCTGGCGCAGGCCGACCAGCCGCCACCGCCCTGTGTGATCTTGAGCAGGAGTTGGTTCACGCCTTTCTTGAGTCTGATCGGTGCCGTGTCCTGGTCCGCCGCTTCGCCGCGGTCCATGTTGTTGCTGTGGACCACCTCGCCGTTCAGCCAGGCCTTCACGCCGTCGTCGCTGCCGAGCAAGAGCGCCCCGTCGCAGTCCTGCGGCGCGATGATATGTGTCCGGAGATACGCTACGCAATTATCTCGGCCGGGGAAAAGCGCCGTCAGACTCACATGGTCGGCAGGCGGCACGGTGTTCCACGACACTTTTTCACCCGGCTTTTCGGGACCGAACGCAATGTTAAAGAGAGCCAGCGCGCCTTCGACGCCCGCCTGGGTGTAAGGACCGCAAACCAGCCAGTCCCGAATGAACGGCCCGCCGCTCTTGGGTTTGATGCGCAGGGCCCAGGCTCGCTTGACGACGTCAGCGGTCTTGCACTGGGCCAGCACCTTGACCGCAACCTCGTCCGCGAGTTTCGGATTCGCAGCGGCCAGCTTTTCGGCGATGCTCACTGCGGCCAGACCCGCCTCGTTAATGAGGCTGGGGTCCGCCAGGGCTTTCAGTGCGATCTCGAGCGCTTCGGACGTGGGAATCTGGCCGACCAGACCGAGCGCCTGCTTCTTTTCATCGGCGCGTTTGGCTGCCGCCGTCGCTTGCTGAAGCAGCACCAGGCGCTTGGACGGGTCCGGCTCCTGTCCGATCACCTCGATGCATCCGCGCAATGCGAGTGTGTGCAGTGTTGGGTCGGTGCTGGCGCGGGCCAACTCAAGCAGGTGAGACGCGGGGGCGGCATTGGGCCATTGCGCCAGCACGCGAACAGCTTCCTTGGCCAGCTCAAAATCGTTGTCCCGCGTGGCCGCCTGCGCCGCCGTCAGGGCGTCAGGCGTGCCGAGTTCGGCCAGCAACGGCAACACCTGCCGGCGTACGGCGGTGGGGAATCGGCCCATGGCCTCGATGACACGGCGCGCGGTCCGGTCTTTGTCGGGGGTGGACTGGCAGACAGCGTAAAGCGCTTTCAGCACAGGTTCGCGGCCGGCCTCCGATTTTGATTTGGCGGCGAGGTCGAGGAGCGGCGTGATGGTATCGGCCACGGCCAGCCTTCGCAACGATTCCAGCGCGGCGAGGCGAACCGGCTCGGACTCGGCACCGGCGTGCTGGACGAGCACATTAACCGCGGCTGTGTCATCGCGCTCGCCCAACGCGCGCAGCAGTTCTGCTTTTTCCAACGGCTCCGCCTTTTCGAGGTGCGCGAGCACGGTTTCGCGCAGACCGGGACCGCGCACGCGCGCGAGTGTGTCGCGGGCAGCGTCGCGCTCGCCAGGCTCGCCACGAGCGGCGGCCTTGGCCAGGGCGGGAATGCTCGCTGGATCCTGCAGATCAGCCAGCGCCTGCCATGCGGCCATGCGCACGGCGAGATGCGGACTGGCGCTGGCGGTGCGGACAACAGGCAGCGCCTCCGTGCCGAGCTTGAGGTGAGCATCCAGCACGGCCAACTGCGAATCTGCCGGCAGCGAGGCCCACTGTCCAAGGCAGGCCGTGATCACCTGCGCGTCGCCCAACTCACGAATCAGCTTGAGCGCGGCAACCTGCGTCGGACGATCTCTGCCCAAAAGCGCTTTTGTGATGAAGTCAGCCCTCTGACCGGCGTCCGCCAGGGCGAGGCCGCGCCACGCCGCGGCGCGGAGAGGCGGCGGCAACTCCGCAGCGAACAAGTCGCGATAGAGCGTCGCGGCACCGGGGCCGTCGCCACCAGCCAGGAGACACTCGGCACATTGCAGAAGGCTTTCGATCACGGCAGGCTGAACGGCGGGCGGCGCTTTGTCGCGTGCTGCCGAGAGCGCCGCGACAGCGTCCCGTCCACCGATCTTCCCCAATGCGGATGCCGCTGCCCCGGCGATGGTGGTGTCAGCATCGGCCAGCAAGGGCGTGAGCAATGGCACCGATGGCGGCTCACGGCGCCAGCCGAGCGAATCAATCAGGCCGGCCTTGATCAGGCCGGAGTTTTTGTCGAGCGCCTCACGCAACGCAGTGCCGGCTTCCGGAAAAGGCATTGCTTCCAAGGCGTAGCGCGCGGCGTGCGATGTGCGTTCAACGCCGAGCAGGGCGGCCAGCGCAGGCACCGATTTGGCGGTGCCGATGGTTCTCAGCTTCTGGCAGGCGGCGCATTTTTGCGGCACAGTGGCTGCCGATTGCAGGATTGCGATCAGGTCCTGTTCCTCGTCGGCGCGGGCGGTGGTCGCAGCGAAGGTGATGAGGCAGGCAAGCAGGATGCGATTCATGAAATGGTTCTTCATTGGATTCCTTTGCTTCACAGGGAAGATAGTGGTTCGCATGGTTGATTCGCATGATTGATTCACAGCCGCCACGGCGGGCGTGGGGTGTAGGAGCGGAGGCGATTGGCCTGTTCGTCGCCGGGGAATTCGCCTTTCACCGGGTCCCATTTGACGGCGCGTTGCAGCGCCAGAGCGATGCCGCCGATGAGAATTGCGTTGATGGTATAAACGGCCGTTTCCGGATGGCAGATCGTCAACCGCCGGCTGCGCACGCATTCGAGGAAATTTCCGGAATGGCTGTTGGCGTGATAGACGCGCGAGTCGTCGGGCCGGAGCGGTTGTTTGAGAATGCCCGCCGGGTAGGAAACAAGGTTGACGCGATCCACGGCAATGCGGCCTTCCGTGCCGACGAAGCAGGCGCCGCCTTCGCCGCCGATGCTTTCGCCCGGGTAGCCGGTGGAGTGAACCACGACGCCGTTCGAATAGTGGTAGTGGACCTGACCGTCGCCCGGCCGTCCCGCCGCGCCGCCCGGATACGCGCCGGAACCGGACGCCAGGTTGGCGTCGCCTTCGAACTGCACTTCCACGGGCGCGGTGACATCGGGATTCACCGTCCACTGAATGATGTCGTAGTGGTGGGGGCTCCAATTCACGTCGCCGACAAACAAGCCGGAGAGGGTGTGGCCGGCTTCGCCGCCGAATGGCCGCCAGGCGAGCGGTCCGAGCCAGAGGTCCCAGTCGAATCCATCGGGCAGGGGCACCGAGCGGTCCGAGGTCCAGGCGGAGGGAAAAAACGCGCCGGGTTGGCGATATGCATAGACTTCCTTGAGCTGGCCGATGCGGCCGTTGTGAACCAGCTCGCAGGCGAGGCGGAACTTGCCGCCGTACTCCGAGCGCTGCTGGGTGCCGGCCTGGTATATGCGGCCAAACCGTCGGCAGGTCTCGACCAGGTTGCGCCCCTCGCGCAGGGTGATGGCGATGGGTTTTTCGCAATAAACGTCCTTGCCCGCCCGCACCGCCAGGGTGGCCATCGGGCAGGCCCAATGATACGGCAATGCCAGCAGCACGGCGTCAATGTCCGGCCGGGCCAGGACCTCGCGGAAATCGTTGCAGGCACGCACGCCGTTGTAACCGGCCTGGCCGAGTTTCTGGGCGTACATCTGGTTGCACCGTTGCTGGGCGTTGTCGCGCCGCTCGCGGCGCACATCGCAGACCGCGAGCACTTGCACATCGTTGCGCGCGACGTAACCGCCCGGCACGTAGGTCCAGGCGCCGCCGAGCAAGTGGCCGGTGCCCTGGCCGCCCAGCCCGATGAAGCCCATGGCAATCCGCTCACCGGGCGGCATGGCGCCATCCAGGCCGAGAACCGACGAAGGCACGATGAGCGGTGCGGCCAGCGCTGCGCCTGCGGCGGTGGCAGTGCGCTGGAGAAAACCCCGGCGTGTGAGGGGGTGTGGTTTCGTGGTGAATTTCGTTTTCATAATCAATTGTCGGCATTCAAACGTTAATCACTGCTCCGGGCTTGTGTCAGCGCAAGGCTGGCCTGGCTTGCCAGTGTTAATTTCCTACATGGCCCACAAAATGCGATCCATGTAGTGCACCGCTTGCTCGTCCAGGCTACTGCCGCAGAGCCAGAGGAAGTTATACCAGTGGCAGAGCTGCCCTTCAAGGCCGCGCATCTCGGCCCCGACCCGCGCGACGCCGGTGCTACACTGGTGGCGGAGTTGTCCTTCAAGGCCGTCATTCTCAGCGAGCCACGTCGAGGCGGGCGGCATGGGCTCGGCCCGTCTGCTTGGCCACGCAGCCGCATAAGAACCGCGCCTCCAACGCGGCGGTGTCGATTGAAAGCGCCGGCTTTGATTACGGAATCCAGACCAGGTTCGGATTGTTCGTGCGGCCTTTGTCGAGCGTGAAATCCCAATACTCGGTGTTTCGGAAACGGGCCGCGTGGCCATCCAGGAAGGAGAACTGCGCGCCCTGGCTGTGGAGGTTGGTATGCACGTTGTTCTGCTGGGCGACGGCGGCGCGCTTGCCGTTGTCAAACAGCCAGACCACTTGAGCAGGGCGGTTGACGGACGCAAGCCGAGCCGGCCGGTCCTGGGCGCCCGTGCCGTCAATATGCTCGTTAAGGCAATAGTGAAACAGATTGTTGCCGTTGCTCCGGTTGGTGTTGGCGGGGCAAATCCAGAGGGATCGTCCGAGCGCGGCCGCCGGGTTGGTGCGCCAAGGCATTTCGTGGTAAGTCTTCAGGCCGAGAGCGCGGGGCAAAACCACGTACCAGCCCCTGTTGTTGGGAAGCGCGTTGGCGGAACCTTCCTCCGGCAGCAGATCATCGTTGTCCACCGCGTAAACCTGCATGGCCAACCCCCATTGCTTGAGGTTGTTCAGACAGGCGATGCTGCGCACTTTGGCCTTGGCTTTGGCCAGCACCGGCAGGAACAAGCCGGCCAAGATCGCGATGATCGCGATCACGACCAGCAGTTCGATCAAAGTGAATCCCCACTTATGTTTCATGGCCGCCTCCGACATCCACGGCGTCGTTTATTACGGTGAACTCACTCGGTAAAAGCGCAACGTCGCTGCGCTAACTGCGTTATCCGTAAATTGTCCCTGATCATTGGCGAAGCTCAAACCGGCTGCAATGGGTGTAAATTGTCCGGTCAGCGAGGCTGACTGCAGGACAGAATAAGGCCGGCCAGGCTCTGCCTTCCACTTCAGAAGCACGGACGGACCGGCTCCCAGGGCGATAGTCAGCGTGATGGGAGGAGGTTTCGAAAGGGCCGGTTCGCTGAAGGGCCGGCCATCGAATTGTTTTCCGGGCGAAACCAAATTGGTGGTCACTTCGGCGTGCGGCATAAAAAGCCCATTCACGTTGGGATAGCGCGTCAGCGAACTGGTCGCGGAGAGAGCCGAATAAACCACTCGGCTGATCAAATGTCCGTCGGCATTGTGGATGAGGATCGAGTCTCCGCCAGTGTTATTGAGGCCGAAACCAAAGGCGTTTTCGCTCGCCCCAATGACCGGGACATCCAGAACAGGCACGAATCCGTTCAACGGTCCGCCGTAAACCACGATCGCATTGGAGGATTGAACGGAAAAAGATTCATAAAACCGATGCCGCACCTGCACCGCGTCCGAAATGGTCCAGCCGACCAGGTCCAAATCCGTGCCGGAGAGATTCGCCAGCTCGACATATTCATCCTCGTAGCTGACGTTGGGAGCCGGCTCGGCCCGTCGCAGCGGATTGAAATGAGGGGCCGTGCTGGCCGTGGCCGGATTGGCCAGGAATTCACTGAGAATAATTCGCTGCTCGACGGCATTGGGCACGTAGATATTCCACGTGGCATGATTTGTCGCCACGGAATTGACGGCATCCAACGTCACAACGTAATTCAAACCTGCGTCCGCAGCGGTCGGGGTGAAAGTGAACGTCCCTGTGAGATTCGTGCCCTTCATGGCATTAAGATTCCATCGCGCTGACGCGGGCAGGCCATTGGTTAAGACCTGAAGCGTCACTTCACGGCCAGCGGGGTCGGTGATTTCGACGCGCATGGTCAGCTTTTCGCCGGGCTGAAGCGCGTGTTCTGCAAAGGTGTTGGTGGGCAAATCGCCCGGTCGAACCAGATTCTCCAGGATGTTCGTAAAGCGCACCGTCGGTGCTTTGACAATGCTGACAATGTCGGCAAAACGAGAGGGAATAATCTGATAATCGCTGGTGCGCGGGTTGGAAGTGTCGAACTGGCCCAGGACGCCGAGGATCGTGACGGGTGTGACCGGCTTGGCTTGGCCACCAATGTCCGTGCGCGCATCCACTCGCAAAATGAAGGGTTCGCCGAATTCAGTGGTGATAATGACGTTCTCTCCGCCGGTTCTAAAGGTGGGGGTCGTCAGATCGAGGAACACATTGGAGAGGACAATGTATTTGCCTTCCTGCAATTCGATGACCGCCGGATCGAATTGCCAATTGAAGTCGAAAGGCGTCGGATCGGGCAGGGGATGACCCGAGCTCAAGGTCGTGACGCCGTGCTGGGGATTGCTGGCGGCGACACCGAACTCCAGCAAACCGTTGAAATGAGTAAGAGGAGATGTCACGCGCACTTTGGCCCCCGCCGGCGGAACGACCGCCGCTCCGCCGCTGACGAAGACCGCAATGCCGCCGGTATCATCCTGAATATAGAACAGCGAGTTGGCCGTAGTCGTCAGATTGATGTGGGTGGTGACAAAGCCTTCAACGGTGTAGAGGCTCGTCGTGTCGGTGGGCAGGAAATTGGCGGGATCCACCAGCGTGCGGATGAAGGCGATGTCGCTCACGGTCCGCGGAGGCGGCGCTTGCACAGCCAGGGTGACAATGTCGCTCGGCGCGGAACCGGCCGCATTGCTGACCACGACCTGATAATTTCCGGCTTGGTTCGTGGTCACTCCATTCAAAACCAGCGTGGCGGCGTTCTTTCCCGGCAAGTCCGTGCCGTTAAACGTCCACTGGTAAAACAGCGGCTCGGTTCCTGTGGCCATGACGTTGAACGTGACGTTGGTGCCCGTCATGACGGATTGGCTTTGCGGTTGAGTGGTGATGCTGGGGAGCACTGCGGCGCTCGTGACGGTGAGAATCGCCTCGTCGCTGGTGGCGGAGCCGGCGGCATTTGAGACCACAACGCGATACTTCCCGGCTTGCGCGGTCGTCACGCCGTTCAAAGCCAGAATGGACCCCGTTTGCCCGGTCAAGTTCGCCTGTTCGAGCTGCCATTGGTAAGTCAGTGGAGGGGTGCCGCTGGCCTCAACAGTGAGCGTAACGTTGCTGCCGGCGGCGACGGACTGGCTTTGCGGGTGTTTCGTGATGATCGGTTCAGTGGTTGTTCCAATCGGAGTTCCGTTGACCGTAACCATGTCAAATCGCCAGGTTCCAGACGAGCCGTAACTGGCACTGGTGGTGGGCAGATACTGAGTGCCGTCGGCAAAGTCCGAGACGATTTGAAAAGCGAATTGCGGGTTGTCTCGAACGCCGGGAATCGAACTCAAATCCACGGTCAAGCCGTTTGTGAAGAGGCTGCTCACTGCCATCGTAAAGTTCGTAGCATCAACAAAATCCGTTCCGTTGAGGGTGTAGCGAATCAAAACCAGCCGGCTGGCCGTGCCGCTGTTCCGCTGATCGAACTTGACGACGATGTTTTCGAAGCCAACGGTGCTGGCACTGAATTGGGCTCCGGCGGTCTTGGGAGCGGTTCCTTGGGCGGGGAAGGTGGTGATATTCCAGCCGGAGTTATCGGTGGTTTCCGAATCTGCCGAAGAGCCCGTGGCAAAGGTGGACGTGGTTCCCCCAATGAGCGAGGCCGTTCCACTGCCGATGGAAGGCGCGGTTGTGCCGGTGGTCGTGCTCGCGTCGGCGCCGGAGTTGAAATTCCATTGAGTGAGGAGGGTCTGGGAAAGGACGGTACCAGACATCAATGCCGCCGCTATCAGGCTTAATGATCTAATCATAATGGGTTTTGGTTAGGGTTGCTTAAGGCACATCTCGGTTTGGGTTCCAAATGACATCCGGGTTGAATTTTTCTTCGCGCGAGGCTGTTCCATTGGTGATGTAACTCCGTCGATAGAAAGCAGCATGGCCGTCCACAAAGACCAGGTTCCCGCCGGAGTCATTGTGCCGCTTGGTAAACCGGTCGCTGCGCGAGGCCGGGAAAATTCCATTTCGATCCGGGCTAAAAGTGTAATCCTCCAGCGTGGGGCTGAAAGCGGTGTCCACCAAGAGCACCACCGCCGCCGGGCTCTTGATATTCCCCAGCTTGGGCATGCGCGGATAATCGAAGCTGTTGCCCTGGACATTGTTCCGAACGGTTGATAACAGCTTCAAATCCAGGTTCATGACATAGCTGAAAAAGCCAAAGGAGCCGCCTTTCATGAAGTTATCGTTGGGCGCCGCTTTGGCCGCCGGACAATGCCAGAATTTGCCCTGGCCGCCGGGGAAAGGAAGGTTCTGCCTGTAATTGGCCGTGACGCCATTCCAGTAATTGGAAAACGGCTTATCGCCCATACTGCCGGGCAAGAGATTGAACCAGGCGAAGGGATCGTTGGGGCTGCCAGGCCCGATCCTGCTGCCGGTATCCACGCCATATTGACCGCCAAAATCGGTGCCATCACGCGGGATTTGATCGTCGTTGTCGCTGGCGAAAACCTGCAAGCCCAGACCCCACTGTCGGAGCGAGGAGAGGCATTGCATCGTCTTGGCTTTGGCTTTGGCCCTGGACAAGGCCGGTAGAAGCATCCCCGCCAAAATGGCGATAATTGCGATGACCACGAGCAGTTCGATCAACGTGAAGGCTCCTCGCCATGGGAGATGCTGGATATCCTCTTTAAAGCCAAACATGGCGCGCGTTTTTTTAACTGGTCAAGGCAACGAGCCGGAACAAAAACCTTGTGCTGTCGGCGCCCAACTTTGTCAACGCAGAACAGCACTGCAATCCAGAGTTGGTTACTGGCCCATGATCGGATTGTCAATCCAAAAGCCGGAAAAAGCCGGAAAATCTTCGTGACAAATCCGTGTCGGCTTCCGCGCTTGCATCCGGCAATGCTCCGAAGCAGGCGTCGTCGCTGGCGTGTGCGAGGTGTTGGAGGCGCCTCGGCAGGGTTTTCGGCTGTTGAATAGATACGTCTCGCGGATGGGCGGATGGGACCGCACAGACCATAATTGGATCGTGACAAAACAAAGCAAAACTGTTAAAGGGTGTCATAGCTTTCGGTGATGTGGCGCAGCGAAATCCGTTGAACATTAAGTTCCTTGCCCAAGTGCCGATGTGAAAGTTGATGCCATCGCTGCCTCGCCAGAAAGGCGATTCTCGCATTCCTCCGGCATCGACGCAGTGACGAAGATTCGCTTTGAATCGGGTATGATGGTTGATATGAGATCACGATTGCGTTCAAGGTCCGGCGCCAGATTGCCGGGTCTCGCGCCAGCGAAGTGGATCGCCACCGCCGGTTTGCTGGTTATTCTGGCCTCTTCTGGCCTGGCCCAGAACCTCGCCCAGCCTGACCCTCCGCCACCCGATCTGACCCAACTCAGTCTCAGGCAGCTCATGGAGGTCAAGATCGAGACGGTCTATACCGCCTCGAAACACGAACAAAAAGTCACCGAAGCGCCCTCGTCGGTTTCCATCGTGACCGCCGATGAAATCCAGAAATACGGGCATCGCACTTTGGCGGACATTTTGCGTAGCGTTCGCGGGCTGTATGTCACCTATGATCGGAATTACCATTACCTGGGCGTCCGGGGATTCAACCGCCCTGGTGATTACAGCTCGCGGGTCCTGTTGCTGGTGGATGGGCAGCGGTTGAACGACAACGTCTATGACAGCGCGCCGATTGGCACGGAATTTCCGGTCGATGTCGATTTGATCGAGCGCGTGGAAGTCATTCGGGGACCGAGTTCGTCTCTTTACGGGAACAATGCCTTTTGGGGCGTGATTAACGTCATTACCAAGCGCGGAGGCGGACTGCCGGGCGCCGAGGCCTCGGGCGAAATGGCGAGCTACGACACCTATAAAGGCCGTTTCAGTTATGGCGGAAAGTTCAACCACGATTTGGAATTGCTCCTGTCAGGTTCGATCTACGACAGCCTCGGTCCGCGGCGGCTCTACTTTCAGGAATTTGATGATCCCACCACGAGTTACGGCCTCGCGGACCGCCTTGATTATGATCGGTTCAAAAGCCTTTTTGCCATGCTCACTTACCAGGATTTCTCCCTTTCGGCCGCGTTCAGTTCCCGCGAGAAAGGCATTCCCACGGCTGCTTGGTTGGGAAACGGTGTTCAATGATCCTCGCACGGAAACGACCGATGAAAGCGCCTACGTGGACTTAACTTATCAACGTCAGTTGGCCAATGAGATCGAGTTGACGGCCCGGCTGTCTTTCAATCGCTATCGTTACGATGGTGTTTATCCCTTCGATATGGCCAATGTGGGAGACCCGCCACTCTTGGTGTTGAATCGGGACGCTAGTCGCGGCGAGTGGTGGGGAGGCGAAGTGAAAGCCAACCGGCAATTCTTCGATCGCCACACCCTCACCGCCGGTGTGGAGTACCGGGACAACTTTCGCCAAGACCAGAGCAACTACTATGAGCAACCGGGATCGTACTCTCTCGACGACCGGAGGGAGAGCCAAACCGTGGGCTTATACGGACAAGGGGAGTTTATGCTTTGGACGAACCTGCTGTTCAACGCCGGGGTGCGTTATGATTACGGCACCGCTTACGAGGGCACCGTTAATCCACGGTTGGGCTTGATTTACAGCCCTTGGGCGGAAACGACCTTCAAGCTGCTTTATGGCCGTGCCTTCCGGGCCCCCAACGTTTACGAGCTCTTCTATCAGGATGGAACGACGACCCGGGCGAACCCGGACTTGCTTCCCGAAAGAATCCACACGTATGAACTGGTTTACGAACAAGGTTTAAGGGGGCCTCTGCGCCTGAACCTGGCCGGTTACTATTACACGATCGATGACCTGATCACGCAGCAGACCAATCTTCTGGATGGCATGTTCGTCTTTGAAAACATTCAAAAGATTCAAGCTCTGGGCATAGAGGCAGGCTTGGAAGCCAAACATGAGAATGGGTGGGCATGGCGCCTGAGTTATGCGCGGCAGCGCGCCGAACAAGTTGACACTCAAGCCTCCTTGAGCAATTCACCCGAGCACTTGGCCAAGCTCAATGTGATCGCGCCGTTGGTGAGCGACAAACTGTTCGCCGGTCTGGAACTGCAGTATTCCGGCGCCGTCACGACTTGGGCTGGCGGCAGGGCCGACGAGTTCTGGATCGCCAACGTCACGCTTTTCAACCGAAAGCTGGTCAAAGGGTTGGAGCTTTCTGCCAGTGTCTATAATCTGTTCGACCAGCGGTATGGTTATCCTGGGGCGGGAGAACATACGCAGGATGTTCTCTGGCAAGATGGCCGCACTTTTCGCGTCAAACTGACGTATCGCTTTTAGGGCGCGAAGAACGAACATGCTTCCTCAGCACATGAGCACGGGAATGAGCGAAAGTGAGCTTGAGCCTTCCCATGGTCGAAACCGAACCAGGGCCGGACGACATGCTGGGACGCTTGGCGGCCACCTCGCCTGGGGTTGGTTTCGGCACTTTCCGTTCTGGGCGGCCGGCGTTCAGGGCGTTTGGATGTGTCTGGCAGTCATGCTGGCCACTCTGGGCGTTCTGGGAGCCGAGAGCCGTGTGTTCAAGGAGTATGAGGTCAAAGCGGCTTTCTTGTTTCAGTTCGCGCTCTACGTGGAATGGCCGGCGAGTTCCTTTTCTGATGCTCAGACGCCCATTACCATCGGCCTGCTGGGCAAAGACCCGTTCGGTGATTTCTTGCGCAAAGCCATCGAGGGCAAGACGGTTAACCAAAGAAAACTGGTGATAAAACACTGTGCCAATCTGGACGAGGCGCGCCAGTGCCATCTGCTGTTCATCAGTTCTTCCGTGCAAAAGAGCCTGCCCCGAATCCTGGCTGGACTTAGAAATGAGAGGGTGCTGACGGTGGGTGACGTTGAGGATTTCGCGTCCCAAGGCGGCATTGTCAATTTAGTGGTTCTGGAGAAAACCGTTCGTTTCGAAATCAACCCCAGCGCCGTCGAGCGCGCCGGCCTGAAGATCAGCTCCCAGGTGTTGGAACTGGCCCGAATCGTCCGTGATTCGCCCGCCGCCACTTCGCCATAGCATGCCTTTCCTGCGCAATCTGGCCATCAAACGCAAGCTGATGTTCCTCATGATGGGCACCAGCACCCTCGCGCTGCTGCTGGCTTCCATGGCCTTCATCGGCTATGAATGGTACGCATTCCGCAACGAACTGGTGCATGATCTCAAGACCCAGGCGGAGATCATTGCCGCCAATTCTTCGGCGGCGCTCTCCTTTGGGGACCCACGGCGCGCGCGGGAAACGCTGCAATCGCTTGAGGCCAAGCCTCATCTCATCTCCGCCTTTCTGTTTGCCGCCGACGGCCAGCTCCTGGCAGCTTACCGGCGCGGCGGCTATTCCGGAGAGACGCCGCCTCCTGGTGATGGCTGGGAAGGCCACCGATTTGGCAAAGGCCGGATTGAGGTGCGCCATACCGTTAGCGTGAAGGGCGAGCGCCTCGGTTCGATTTTCCTGCAATCGGATTTCCAGCCGATGCATGCGCGGTTGCAGCAATACGCCGGCATCGTGGCGTTGGTCCTGCTGGTTTCCTGGCTGGCTGCCTTCTGGCTGTCGGCGGTGCTGCAACGCGTGATTTCCCAACCCATCCTGGACTTGTCGCGCGTCACGCGGCAGGTGTCGGCGAATAAAAACTATTCGTTGCGGGTGGACGGGCAAAGCGAGGACGAACTAGGCGTGTTGGTCAGCGGTTTCAACGAAATGCTGACCCAGATTCAGGCGCGAGACGCCGCGTTGCAGAAGGCCCACGACGAATTGGAGCAGCGCGTGCTGGAGCGCACCAAGGCGTTGCAGGATGAAATCTTCGAACGCGAGCTCGCGCAAACCGCGCTGGCCCGCGAAAGAGAATTGCTGTCGGTCACGCTGCGCTCCATCGGCGACGGGGTCATCGCGGTCGATAGACAGGGCCGGGTCATTCTGCTCAACGCGGTGGCCGAAAAGCTCACGGGTTGGAGTTCCATCGAGGCCGCCTATCAACAGCTAGGACAGGTGTTTCGGATCAGCAGCCAAGCCAATCGCTGGGAGGGTGAGAATCCACTGGCGCGCATGCTGCAGACTGAAGAGGCGGTCGAATTGCCGGCGAACACGCTGTTGGCCGCGCGCGACGGCGCCGCACGGCTCATCGCCGGGAGCAGCGCTCCGATTCGCAACAAGGATGGAAAGGTCATCGGCATGGCGCTGGCTTTCCGTGACATTACCGAGAAGCAGCGGATGTCGGAGGAATTGCTTAAAACGAGCAAATTGGAGTCCCTGGGAATCCTGGCGGGCGGCATCGCGCACGATTTCAACAATATTCTGACCGCGATTCTCGGCAATCTTTCTTTGGCACGCATGTCTGCCGAGACCGGCCATGAGATTTCGGCCTGCCTGGGCAATGCGGAAAAGGCTGTGTACCGCGCCAAGGACCTGACCGAGCAATTGCTCACCTTTGCCAAAGGCGGCGCTCCGGTGAAGAAAACCGCTTCCGTGGCCGATCTGGTGCGCGAAACCGCAGGCTTTGTCCTGCGCGGTTCCAATGTCAGCGCAGCCTTCGAGTGCCCGCCCGATTTGTGGCCGGCCGACGTTGATACCAGCCAAATCAGCCAAGTCATTGAAAACCTGGTGATCAATGCCATGCAAGCGATGCCGGAAGGAGGCTGCGTGGAGTTGCGCATGGAAAACCTCATGCTGGCCGGTGCCACGGCCCTGCCGTTGCCGGAAGGACCGTATGTTTACCTCGCCATTCGCGACCACGGGATTGGCATTCAGCCGCAGCATCTGCCCAAGATTTTTGATCCCTTTTTTACTACCAAACAGAAAGGCAGCGGCTTGGGGCTGGCCACAACCTATTCCATTGTCAAAAAGCATGACGGCCACATCACTGTCGAGTCGGTGTTAGGCCAGGGAGCCACCTTCCATGTTTATTTGCCGGCCTCGCTCAAAACGATGGCCGCGTCGTCAGAGGTGAAAGCCACACCGGTTGCCGGCCAAGGCCGCATCCTCGTGATGGACGACGAGGCGCCCATCCGGACGCTGCTAAAACTCATGCTCGCCAGGTTGGGCTACGAAGCGGAAGCGGTAGCGGATGGCGCGGAGGCGATACAATGTTATTGCGCAGCCCAAGCGGCCGGCCAGCCTTTCGCGGCTGTGATCATGGACTTGACCGTACCCGGCGGCATGGGCGGAGCAGAAGCGCTGCAAAAGCTATTGGCTATCGACCCGGACATTACAGCCATTCATTCCAGCGGCTACTCCAACGATCCGGTGATGGCCGATCATCGGAAGCACGGTTTTCGCGGCATGATTGCCAAGCCCTACAAAATCGAAGACTTGAGTCGCGTGTTGCACGAAGTGGTCCGCCCGAGCGGCGTTTGACATCACGCCCGCTGCCTGGCGAGGAATTCTTTGACACCGATTTCACCGACGACTAGATTGCGCTCATGGCTGTAACACTGCCAAGCCCGCCCAGAGCGGACAAGAGAGGGTCCACCCCGCCGGTCGAACCGCTGGAGAACGGCGACCTGCTCACGGCCGGTGAATTCCTCCGCCGCGACGAAGCCATGCCGCACGTCAAGAAGGCGGAATTGATTGAAGGAATCGTCTATTTGGGATCACCGGTGCGCCTCATCCACGCCGAGCCAGACACACTGGCTCAAACTTGGCTCGGCTTCTACGCCGCGCACACCCCTGGCACAGAAGCCGCCGGCCACGCCACCGTGCGGCTTGATGTGGACAACGTGCCTCAGCCCGATGCGCTGCTGCGGCTCCTGCCCGAATGTGGCGGGCGCTCGCGCGTCGATGCGGAAGGTTATCTCGCCGGGCCGCCCGAACTCATCGTCGAAATCGCGGCCAGCAGCGCTTCGATTGATTTGCGGGACAAGCTCCGGGTCTATCATCGGAATGGCGTGCGCGAGTATCTGGTCTGGCGGACGGTGGAGAACCAGTTCGACTGGTTCGTGCTGGAAACCGACCAGTACCTGCCCAACGCGCCTGATGCCCAGGGCCTGCTGCGAAGCCGCGTCTTCCCCGGACTATGCCTGAGGGCCGAGGCCTTGTTGGCCCACGACTCCGCCCAAGTGCTGCAAGTCTTGCAGACCGCGCTGCAAGACCCTGCCCACGCCGCGTTCGTGGCCAGGCTCAAGGAGATGGGGAAACTGCCCACTTCGTGAAATGAAAACCCGGAAGTTGGCCATCCTGTTGACCGACCCCTTTCCTTCTACCCGCGCTGCCAAAAGCCTGGCCCACCGGCTCCGTGAAAGGCCTGCGCACCCGCGGCAACGTCACCGTCGATATCGCGTGGAAGGACGGAAAACTCGTCTCCTACCGCCTCGCCTCACCGGAGCCGCGTCCGGTGAAAGTGCGGGTGAACGGCGAGGTCAAAACCGTGACGACCGAAAAGATGGCCTTGCCAACCAACCCCCACGGCGGCTAACTTCCACCACGTATGTTGGCCGTTAAAAGCAAGTCCAGTGCGGCCGGAACTTCCACCAGCCGTCCGCGGCCGTTGGAGAACGGGGAGTTCATGCACTCCCGCGAGTTCCTGCGCCGCTACGAGCGGATGCCGCAGGTGAAGAAGGCCGAGTTGATCGAAGGAGTCGTCTATATGGGTTCACCCGTCAGTGTTCATCACGGCAAGCCGGACGCGATCATCCAAGCCTGGCTGGTCACCTATGCCAGCCGTCACCCGGAAACCGAAGTTCTTGCCAACACCACCGTCATCCTCGACGCCGAAAACACCGTGCAGCCCGACGCCCTCTTGCGCCGCCTGCCTGAACACGGCGGACTCAGCCGCGTAAACGAAGACGGCTACCTCACCGGCCCGCCGGAACTGATTGTCGAAGTGGCGGCCAGCTCCGCCTCGATTGACCTGCGGGACAAACGGCGGGCCTACTGCCGCAACGGCGTGCGCGAATACCTGGTCTGGCTGGTGGCTGAAGCGCGCCTGGAGTGGTTCTGCCTCGAAGACGACGAATACCGCCCGCAATTGCCGGACGCGGAAGGCGTGCTGCACAGCCGCGTCTTCCCCGGACTATGCCTGAGGGCCGAGGCCTTGCTGGCCCACGACTCCGCCCAAGTGCTGCAAGTCTTGCAGACCGCGCTGCAAGACCCTGCCCACGCGGCGTTCGTGGCCAGGCTCAAGGAGACGGGGAAACTGCCCCCTTCGTGAAATGAGAACCCGGAAGTTGGCCAGACTGTTGACCCCTGCTTGCCTGCGGCTTGCTTTCTGCCAGCCTCGCCCCGGAAATGCCAGCCAAGACCCACCAGTGCCAACGGGAACAACTGCACGGTTTTGCGGTTGTTCCGGGGAAAACACCCGGAACAAGCGCATGCGGTTGAATACATATTCGGCGCAATGGTATGAAGCCTTTGACGAGAATTGAGTGCGAACGCAATTCGGGACATGATGGCCTTCGGACGAGAGAATACAGAAGCCACCGGCGGGCTTTTACCCTGATCGAGTTGCGGGTTTGGCGGCATGAAAAGCAGGGGGCAAAGCGTGGCTTTACGCTGATTGAGTTGCTCGTGGTGATTGCGATCATTGCGGTTTTAGCCGGGTTGCTACTGCCGGCGCTTTCGCGCGCGAAGGAGAATGCCAGGACGATTCAGTGCACCAGCAACCTGCGGCAGATCATGGTGGGTATCATGTTGTATGTAGCTGACCAGGACGCGTATCCCAGCACGGGCGAAACCACGGGGAGATCTCTCCCAAGCTGGTTCCCGAAGGTGCGGCCGTATTTGGGGGACTTGACCAATAGCATCTCGGTTTTGAAGTGTCCCAGCTTTAAGCTGCAGGCTCCAAAAGTGGGTGCGCATCCGAACGATCCAGGCGTAGCTTACGGCTACAATACTGGGGGCGGCAACCAGCGAGGACTTACACCTCCGCCCGTGATTGGAGGGCCGCGGATGAAGGGAATAAAGGACAGCATGGTGAGTGCTCCTGCGCGGATGATTGCGGTAGCGGATTCGTTTATCGCGGAGCGGCAGCCAGCGCAGATTCTCTCGGGACTGCCTGAGCTTCAGTACCAGCCGATTTCGGCGCGCAAGAAATGGCCGGGTTTTCCACGCGAGCAGAAGGCGACGAATGCGCGTCATCAAGGCCGGCACCAGGTTGGCTTTTGTGATGGGCATGTGGAGCGGGTAAAGCACACCACTTTATATGCGGACGATATGGAATCACGAAGGATTTGGAATCGGGACCATGAACCTTTCGTGACGATTTTTGATGAGTGATTACCGTGAGGATGGTGGCGAGGAAGTGGAATTCCAATACGAGACCAGCCCGACATACAGAGTTTGATTTCTTACGTGGTTTCGTTCGGTGCCGAAGTCGATGTCTCGTCAAAGATTTGATCAGATGTGTGGATCGCGGAACAAAGCGCTCCCGGCAACGCCGGTTGACGCGAGTCTTGCAGCCTGGAGTCGCGAGTCCGGAGTGCCTGAGCTTGGATCGTTCTGTCGATACCTGCGCGTTCCTACAGCCAATCGGATTGCCCAATGAGTGCAAATGCAATTCCAGTCGAGGCCCGAGAAGAGGCCCTGCGTATCATTGCGCGATTTAACCAGGAAGTGCTTGCGGAGAGCGGGTGCTGCTACGTGCCACGCTTCAAGGGCAAGTACCTCTACCTCGACCGAGAGGATTTCGGCAACGTTGGACCCATTTGCCGGTTGGAGTACATCAGGCGGAAGCGGCATTGGGAATTCGCCATCTACAAGTACAGTGCTGACCGTTACGACCCGGAGGAGTGGTTTTTCCCTGGCAGCCAGTTGGTGGATGGCACGATTGAAGGCGCGCTGAAGGCGGGAATGCGGGCTTACCACTGACAAAATCAAGAGCGCTACATCTAACCCGGCCGGTGCACTCTGGAGGCAACCGTGCCCTTCTCGCGGGCCGGATCGCTGAGCTTGGGTTCGTTCGGCAGGTGACAAAACCAGTGAGCGTTGGCATCATCAGGGCCGATGCCAGTCATAGCACGGTTTTACGGGATCGCGGTTCGGATGTACTTCCGAGAGCATGGGGTGCCTCATTTCCATGCAATTTACGGAGATTTCAGCGGCGTCTTTGAGATTGAGACCCTTGAGATGATTGAGGGAGAGCTTCCGCAGAGGGCGCGACGGCTGGTTCGAGATTGGGCCGAGCAGCATCAAGCAGACTTGCAAGAAATGTGGAGAACGCAGAGATTTCGAGAGTTACCTGGATTGGACTAAATGCAGACACAAGTTACATACCCGCGGGTTCAGACCGTTCGACCGCAGCCGGGCAAGAAGCTATTGGTCACATTCGCGACCGGCGAGACACGAATCTACGACTGCCAGCCTTTGTTGAGGGAGGAGGCGTTTCGCCCGCTTGCAGACGAGGCTTTGTTCCAGCGGGTGCGCCCAGACCGACATGGTTATGGCGTGATTTGGTCGGAGGCGATCGACTTGGCGGAATCGGAGCTTTGGATCAACGGCAAACGAGTCTAATTAAACAAATCCCGAGCCGCCTGCACGTCGCGCGCCAGTTGCGCTTGCAGGGCTGCGCGGTTGGGAAAACGCTCCTCCTCCCGGAGCTTCTCAACAAAGGTGATCTCCATTTCCTGGCCGTAAAGATCACCCGCGAAGTCCAGCAAGTGGACCTCCACCCGCAGCGGCGGGGCGGGCTCTTGCAGGGTGGGACGATGGCCGATATTGACGACAGCGCGTTGAATCCGATTTTCGAGCCGCGCCTGGACAGCGTAAACACCGTGAGGCGGGATGGCCAGGCCGGTGATGTCCAGATTGGCCGTGGGAAAGCCGAGCTGCCGTCCCAAATGGTCGCCATGAACAACGGCTCCGGCCAGCGCATAGGTGCGCCCCAGCATTTGGCTGGCGGCCTCGAGATTCCCGGCGCGGATGGCCTCCCGAATGCGGGTGCTGCTGACGATTTTACCGTCCAATGAAACCGCCGCCAGCCCATGCACGACGAATTTTAGCTCCTGCCCAAGGGCTTTCAACAAAGCGACATTGCCGCTTCGTTTGTAGCCGAAGGTGAAGGTGGCGCCGACACAGACGCTGTGGATTTGTCCAAAATCGCGCGCCAGGTTGCGGATGAACGTTTCTCCGGACAGTTCGCTGAAGGGCTTGTCGAAGGCAATTAACAAGGCCGCATCGGGTTCCAGGGACGCAATGACGCGCAGTTTTTGGGCCAGAGAATAAACCAAAGGCGGCGTGCGTTCGGGAGCGACGATGGCATTGGGATGTCGATCAAAGGTGACGACGACGGCCGCCGCTTCATGGTGGCGCGCGTCGGAGATGCTTTTGCGAAGAACCTGCTGATGGCCCAGATGGACTCCATCAAACACGCCAATGGCCAGGCAGACTTTGCGCGACCCGGCCGCCAGCTCGCTGGGTCGATGGAGGATTCTCATGATCATTCGGCCTGCGCGAGTTTGAGGAAGGGAATGACCCGCTGCTGCAGTTCGCTGCGGGTGAGGGCCAGCGCTTGCTCAAAGGGCAGAGCATCGGCCACCTCGAATTTCCCTGAGGCCGCCCTCCGCAAAGTGGCCAGGTGCCCGCCGCAGCCCAGCTTTTGGCCCAGCTCATGCGCCACCGTCCGGACATAGGTGCCCTTGGTGCAGGCGATGCGGAACTGGCCGAAAGGTTCCGCATAAGCGGAGAATCGGAAATTGTAGATATGAATGAGGCGGGCGGCACGTTCCACTTCAATCCCCTGGCGGGCCAATTTGTAGAGCGGCACACCCGCTTTCTTAATCGCCGACACCATGGGCGGCATTTGCATTTGATCGCCGATAAAGGTGGAGGCCAGTTCATTCAGTTGTTCCAGCGTCACGGGCGGCACGGGCCAGGAAGCGACCAACTCGCCGTCCGCATCGTAGCTGTCGGTGGCCTCTCCCAACTTGATGGCGCCTTCATACACTTTATCGGATGACATCAGTTTCTCCGACAGTTTGGTAGCGCGTCCCAGGACGACGATGAGCAGGCCGGTCGCATTGGGGTCCAGCGTGCCGCAATGGCCAACCTTTTTTATGGAAAACTGGCGGCGAATCGCGGCTACGACATCGTGGGAAGTGGGCCCAACTGGTTTGTCAATCAACAGCGCGCCGTCCAGGGCGCCGAACTCTTGCATAATGAATCAAGGAGCGGAGTTGAGCGCTTTCCGGATGGCGGCGATCACCCGGCGCTGAACCGAAAGCGGGCTGCCGGCGAGGCGGGCTCCGGCGGCGGCATGATGGCCGCCGCCGCCAAATTGCCCGGCGATCTCGTTGACGTTGACGTGGTTGCTTTTGGAGCGGAGGCTGATGCGGGTCATCTCTGGCTCGATTTCTTCAAAAACGCAGGCCACGACCACCGGTTCGATGGCGCGAATGTGGTCAATCAGGCCTTCGCTGTCGGTGGCCTCCGCGCCGGTGCGGAGATAATCGGCCTTTTTCAGCCAAAAATAGGCGATTTGATTCTGGTGGGTGAGGCGGAAGTTGTTATAGACATGCTTGAGGAGCCGGACGCGGGACAGGGGAAAGGACTGATACACTTCATCGCAAATCCGGGCCAGGTTGGCCCCGCGCTTGACCAATTCAGCGGCCACATGGTAGGTGGCCGGGCGGGTGGTGGGGTACTGGAATGAACCCGTGTCCGTGGAGACGGCTGTGAACAGACAATCGGAAATCGCATCGGTGATGGGCCAGTTGGCTGCTTTCAACAGGCGAAAGATCAGCTCGCCAGCGGAAGGTTCCCGGGCTGAAACCCAGTTCAAATCTCCGTAGCGCGTGTTGCTGGGATGATGATCAATATTGATCAACTGGCCCCGTTCTTGAATGCAGTCTGCGACGGTGCCCAGCCGCTCCAGGCTGGCTGAATCCGTGGCCACGACACAATCGAAACGCTGCCCGGGCGCGGGCGTTTGGAAGAGTTTTTTCGGATCGAGAAAGGCCAGCTTGTGCGGCAGCGGGTCTTGATTCCAGCACAGGACTTTCTTGCCCTCATTCTGCAGCGCCAGGGTCAAGCCAAGCTGCGAGCCGATGCAATCCCCGTCCGGACGAATATGTCCGACGACACAAATGGTCTGGCTGGCCTTCAAGCCTTCCAGGATGCGGCTAATGATCTTCGGCTGGGTCTTCATAAGATGGAGAAGATTGTTCGAGTTGCTCAATGATCTCGAGGACCCGATTGCCGCGCGTAATCGATTCGTCCACGACGAATCGGAGCTGCGGCGTGTATTTCAGAATGACGGCCCGGCCGACCAGGCCTTGGATGCGCTTGCGGTGTTTGATGAGCAAAGCCACACCCTGCCGGCGCTGTTCCTCTGTCCCAACGATGCCGACATAGACGGTGGCCGAGTGCAAATCGCCGGAGACGCCGACGTCATTGACGGTGATCAGGCCGGCTTCGCTCAGAGGCAGTTCGCGGCGGATCACTGCCCCAATCTGGCGTTTCAGAAGTTCGCGCACACGTTGAAGTCGAAGGGACTGCATAGGACACAAACGGGTCAGGAATCAATTTTCGATTTCTCATTCACGCGGCCTCCACGGGCACGGGTCTGAACCGCGCTGCCGGAGGGCCTTTTCCATCACAGTTTTTGCGGGACTTTCTCCAGCGAATAACACTCGATGGAGTCGCCCGGTTGGAAGTCGTTAAATCCATCCAGGCGGATGCCGCATTCCATGCCGGCGCGCACTTCGTTGACTTCATCCTGGAAGCGGCGCAGGGAGAGGGAAAGGCCCTCATAAATGAGGCCCTTGCGGCGGAGCACGCGCAATTTTCCTTTGACGAGCCGCCCCTGACTCACGACACAGCCGGCCACGTTGCCGCCCTTGGAAAGCGTGAACACTTTGCGGACTTCCGCTGCCCCAATGACCACTTCCCTGACCAACGGATCGAGCAGGCCGGCCATGGCTTCTTTGACCTGGTCGATCAATTCGTAGATGATGGCGTAGGGTTTGATCTGAACTCCTTCCCGTTTGGCGATATCGGAAACGCCATTGTCAATCCGCGTATGAAAACCGAGAATAATCGCTTTGGAGGCGGAAGCCAGCAGGACGTCCGATTCGGTAATCGTGCCCACGGCGCTGTGAATAATCTCCAGGGCGACTTTGGTCGCATCGATTTTCTTCAACGCTTCCACAATGGCTTCCACGGAACCCTGGGCGTCGGCTTTGACCACGACCTTGAGCGTCTTGCCGGCGCCGGAGGCCAGGGTGTCAAACAGATTCTCCAGCGTGACCTTCGGCCGGCGCTCGGTGTCCTGCTTGCGAGTCGCCTCCGACCGCTCTTCGGCCAAATGACGGGCGTTCTTCTCGTTTTCCACGACGCTGAATTCCAGCCCAGCTTCCGGCACCCCATTCAATCCCAGCAGTTTCACCGCCACCGATGGGCCGGCTTCTTTGAGGCGTTTGCCTTCTTCATTAATCAACGCCCTGACTTTGCCCCAATACTCGCTGCAGATCACCACCTCGCCGACGCGCAAGGTGCCTTTCCGGACCAGCACCGTGGCGGTCGGCCCGCCCGGCTCCAGGCCGGATTCAATCACATTGCCTTTGGCGCGCCGGTTGGGATTGGCTTTGAGCTCCAGGAGGTCGGCCTGGAATACAATCATCTCCAGCAACTTGTCGATCCCTTGCTTGGCCAGCGCCGACACATCCACGTAGATCGTATCGCCGCCCCATTCATCCGGCACCAGGCCTTTGTCCTGCAATTGCTGGCGGACCTTCATCTGATTGGCGTTCGGATGATCGCATTTGTTGACGGCGACAATGATCGGAACTCTGGCCGCCTGGGCATGGCTGAGCGCTTCCAGGGTTTGGGGCATGACGCCGTCATTGGCGGCGACCACGAGGATGACAATGTCCGTCACGTTGGCCCCGCGCGCGCGCATGGAGCTGAAAGCCGCATGGCCCGGCGTATCGAGAAAGGTGACTTGCTTCAGCTCGTCGGGCCGCTCCGGATGCGGAATGGAGATGGTGTAGGCGCCAATGTGCTGGGTGATGCCGCCCGCTTCGCCCGCCGCCACGTTGGTTTTTCGAATCACGTCCAGCAAGGTCGTCTTGCCGTGGTCCACATGACCCATGATCGTGACCACCGGGGCCCGGGCCGTGAGGTCCTCGATTTTATCATCGACATCCAGCTCGACCTTTTTGATCGGGGCATGCACGCCGCCGGTGCCGCGCTCGCGCTTTTCCACCTCAAAGCGGAATCCGTATTTGGCGCAGAGGCGCTGGGCGACGGCCTCTTCGATAGCCTGATTGACATTGGCGAAAACGTTCAACTCCATCAGGTCGGCGATCAGTTGAAAGGGCTTTCTCTTCAGTTGCTCAGCCAAATCGCGGACCACGATAGGTGCTTTAAGCGTGATCATCTCTCCGGTTAGCGGCAGGACAAATTTGGGTTCCGGGGGCGCCATTGGCTTGACCGGCTCAAAGCGCTGTGTGGGAACCGCGCCAGGGCGTTGGGCGGGAGGAACAACCTGCCGGCCATGAAGAAAGACAGGGCGTTTCTCTCGATGGTCGGGCTTGCCTCGAGGCGGCTCCACGCGGCCCGGCACTTTGGCCGGGCCTGCTTTGTCTGCCGTGCGCGGCGCCGGCTTGGGAGGCAGTTTAATAAAACCAACTTTGTCTCCGATGCGCGGCGGCGGTGGCGGCGGGGGAGGAAGCGGGGGAGGCGGTGGCGCTATGACTGCAGGCTCTGGCGGGGCAGTGGGCACCGTAGTGGCTTCAACCACTTGTTCTGCGGCCGGCTTGGTTTCAACGATCTCGACCGCCTGCGGTGGAGGTTCTGCGACAGGAGCCATGGGTGCCAGGCTTGGTGCCGGTGTGGTTTCGAGGGCCTTGGCAACGGTTGTTTGCTCCGCAACGGGAGGGGCGGCTGAGGGTGCTGGCAGCGGCGGCAGTTCAACCGGTGGCGGCGGTGGCGGGGGAGGAGGAGGCGGTGCCGGCGGAGGGGCGGCGACTATCCTGGGGCCGCCCAGTAGTTCTTCGAGGTACGCGGCGGTGATTTTATCGAGGGAACTGGAAGGAACCTTGGCTGCAGCTATGCCCAAAGCCTTGGCCTTGACAAGGACTTCCTTGCTTTCGATTCCAAGCTTTTTTGCTATGTCGTAAATGCGAACGGGCATAATCTGCATTCTTCCACCGCACTGGCCCCAAAGTCTTCATGCGCTTAACATGCGGACGATGCGTTGACCAAGTCCATAAAACCGTCAGGCGACCGAAGATTCACCCACCTTCAAGCTGCGCCGCGCGGCTTCGGCTTTGACCGCCTCAATGATCGCGGCGGCGCTTTCAGCAATCTCGGGTATATCCGCCAAATCGCCCGGCTCGGCCTGCGCCAAGTCTTCCAGACTCAAGAAACCGCGGTGGACCAGGACGTTGGCCTGCTCACGGGTCAGGCCGGGAATGGACGCCATGGCATCGACCGCGCGCGTGACCTTTTCTTCAAAACCCATCGTCAGCACCTTTTCGTGCTCAATGTCAACATGCCAGCCGGTTAATTTGGACGTCAGCCGGGCGTTTTGGCCGCGTTTGCCAATCGCGAGCGAGAGTTGATCGTCGCTGACCAGAATTTTCACGCGCCGGTTGGCTTCGTCGATTTGGAAACTCTTCAACTGAGCTGGAGCCAAGGCGTTGGTCATATAGACTTTGATGTTGGGGTCCCATTTGATAATGTCCACTTTCTCGTTGTTCAGTTCGCGGACAATGTTCTTAACCCTTTGACCCCGCAATCCGACGCAAGCCCCAACCGGGTCCACCTTCGCATCACGCGAAAAGACCGCCAGCTTGGTCCGAAAGCCGGCCTCGCGCGCAATGCCTTTAACTTCAATCGTGCCATCGTTAATCTCAGAAACCTCCAGTTGAAAGAGCTTGATCACAAAATGTGGATCGGATCGGGAGAGGATGATTTCCGGTCCGTGAATCGTGGTTTCCACCGCCTTCACGTAGCAGCGAATCCTCTCGCCTATCTGGTATTCTTCCGTCGGAACACGCTCTCGATTGGGCAGCAGCGCTTCATATTTCCCCAGGTCCACCGAGACATCGGACCGCTCGAACCGGCGGACTGTGCCGCTGACAATGTCACCCACCCGGTCTTTGAACTCAGTGAAGATCAACTCCTTCTCCGCGCGCCGGATATGTTGCATGAGCGCCTGCTTGGCATTCTGCGAGGCAATGCGGCCGAAATTCGCCGGCGTCACCTCCACTTCCAACTCTTCGCCCATCTGCGCCTCAGACCTGATTCTCCGGGCGTCAAAAATGGAAATCTGGTCATGCTTGGAAAGAACCTTATCCGAGACAATAAGTTTGGCAAAAGCCTTGATATCACCCGTCTTAGGATCAATGACGCAACGCAGTTCACGCGCCGGCCCAACCGCCTTCTTGGCTGCCGAAACCAAAGCCTCTTCGACCGCGGCCATCAGGACATTCTTGCTAATGCCTTTCTCGCGTTCCCAAAATTCCAAGATTGCTAAAAATTCGGCGTTCATACGTTCCGTCTTCCCCGTTTGGGGAATAAAAAAGTCGGCAGAAAGCATCTCCGACTTCGGCGCTGGCAACCCAGCAATAAAATCTTTGCGTCTGCTAAGGTAAATTCTAAGGTTAGCGCCGTCAAGCGGCAAATCCCCGGCGAAAATTTTTGCTTTTTCCCAGCCACTGTTTCAATCTTCTCAGCAATGACGACTCCGCTCGCCCTCGTTTTTTATGAGCATCTGCTGCCGGGAAGCCAATTGGTGAACCGGTTGCAGGACTTGGGCTATCGGGTCCAGACCGTGGCAGAAGCCGGCGCTCTGGTGGCGCAGGCCGAGCTGGCCAGGCCTCTGGTGGTGGTGGCCGACTTGGCCAGCGCCAAGGCCGACGTCTGCGCCGTGATCCGTCAACTTCGTCAAAACCTTGCCACGCAGCATATACCGGTGCTGGCCTTTACGGACAAGAGGAAGAAGAAATTACAGACGGCCGCCCGCGACGCCGGCGCAACCATGGTGGCGGTTGATGATGCTATCTTGCGGCAACTGCCCCAATTACTGGAGCAGGTCTTGCAAGTCACTTAGTTTTAGCCAAGTCCATGTTCAACTTGGCTGCGCAACCGATCTCGAGCTTGTATGTGCACATTCCGTTTTGTGCGCACAAGTGCGAGTATTGCGCCTTCTATTCGCATACGCCCAGCGGAGAAGCCGTCAACCGCTATGTGGCCGCCCTGATCCGCGAAATGGAGTTGGTGGCTGGAGAACTCCGGCCCCGCACCGTCTTCTTCGGGGGCGGCACACCGTCGCTCCTGAATGTGCGGCAATGGGAACAAATCCTGAAGGCCATGGCACGCTTGAATTTGCTGGGCGCCGAGGAGTGGACCGTGGAATGCAATCCGGCCACGGTTTCGCTCGACAAAGCCACCTTGCTGCGGTCCTGCGGCGTGAACCGGATTTCGATGGGCGTCCAGTCGATGAACGAAGCTTTGCTGGACCGCCTAGGGCGCATTCACAGCCGGGAAATGGTCTTTAAATCCTTCGACACGCTGCGGCAGGCCGGCTTTGGCAACATCAACATCGATCTCATGTTCGCCATTCCCGGCCAGACGATGCAAGCATGGCGCGAAACCCTGCAGGAGGCTCTGGACTTGGACAGCGAACATCTCTCGTGCTACGAGGTCATTTATGAGGAAGACACGCCCCTCTTCGCCCAGCTTCAAGCCGGCCAGGTGGATGTGGACGAAACGCTCGCCTGCGACATGTACGAAGAGTTGATTTCCCTGGCGGCCGCGCGCGGCTTTCAACAATATGAAGTTGCCAATTGGGCCCGGCATGCGTCGGGCGGCGCCGGCGAGGTCCCCAGCCGGGCCTGTCAGCACAACGTTAATTACTGGCGCGGCGGCTTTTTCTACGGACTCGGGCCCAGTGCAGCCGGTTATGTTTACGGTGTCCGGACCAAGAACTGGTCCAATACGGCGCTCTATTGCGAGCAACTGGAACGGGGCGAGCGGGCCATTGAATCGCGGGATGAGCTGTCGGCTTTGGCCCGCGCGGGGGAGATTGCCGCCTTTGGCCTGCGCATGACCGCCGGATGGCCCTTCGGAAAATTCCGGGACGCGACCGGGTTTGATCTGCGCGAGGAATGGCGGACGGAAATGGAACAGTTGGTGACACAGGGCTGGGGCCGGATCGATACGGAGCGCTTCCATCTGACGGTCAGCGGCCTGCGTTTTGCTGACGCTGCTGCCGCGTTATTCTTGCGATAATCCCTCCTGAGCCGGCCAAAGCCAGCATATTTCCCGCCCAAGGGTAGCACCCGCGTCACGCGGGCTGGTTCAAATCAGAACTGCGGGTTGGCACCAGAGATTTCCCGCCAAAGTACACGGAAGGTGGCAGCGTAATAATCTCCAAAACCGGACCCGGCGATGAAATTCACGCATTGCGCGTGAAAATGACGCATGCGCCCTTTGGCCGGATTTGTGGACTGAATCCGCTCTTCTTGACACCGGAGAATCCTCCACATTGGCCAGAGGCCGGTTGACCACGAATTCTCCCGAGAAGAAACCTGGAGACGGGAGTCACCTTGAGGCAGTTGGAATAGCTTTTGCTCTAAGTGGGTTGTTGGAACAGTAGAGTGAGTTGTTGGTTGGTGTGGGAACTGGAGAGGCCCTGTTTCCTCGGGTGGGGGGACAGGGCCCTCCTTTAATCATCCTGGAAAAGCAGTTGGAATCACGGGTCCAACTGCGGCAAGCGACTCAGTCATCCCCATCGCAGACAGGAAGGTTGCCTGGACACTCTCACGTTGAACGTAGCGCCGCTGCCAGGGCCTCAGGCCCAAAAGGCCGGCCCAGCAATCGGTCGGGAATCACCGCGGGTGGTTCGGTTCGCACCGCACCACGCCTAGCAAAGTCCGGGGCCTGTGTTCCGCAAAAATGAAAAATTCCTTTCACTCCTAAATTGTGGTGCTGCCAGGAACCGAAACGCGCAGAAAGGATTTCACAAAATGATTCCTGGGCTTCAGAGTAGGCGGCCTCGATTCTGTAAAACACTGAAAACATGTCAACTGCTGCGAAACGCCTCTTGGAGTGTGTATGGAAAATCGATTTGGGGCATCGCCCTCGTCGTCATTCTCGTCTTCGATGTTGCCTTCATTTTCAAGGACGAGGACGAACGGAAGGACTGGAATTCCCGTGCATGCTCTTAAATTGGCTGCTTCGAACTCTGATCCTGTTGCTGATAGTCAATGCGGGATTGTGGCGGGGCTCTGAGCAGGCATGGGCCGGCGACTGGCCGCAGTTCTTGGGACCGACGCGAAACGGGGTTTATGCCGGTCCTCCCCTGGCTAAATCCTGGCCCAAAGAAGGCCCGAAGTTGTTGTGGCAGAAAAAGACAGGCGAAGGCTTCAGCGGGCCAGTCGTGGCGGACGGCAAGATGATTCTGTTCCATCGCCTGGCTGGAAAAGAGATTGTCGAATGTCTGGATGCGCGGTCCGGCAAGCGGATCTGGAGTTTCGATTATGCGACCGCCTACCAGGATGACTTTGGCTTTGATGAAGGACCGCGGGCAACGCCGGCCATGGCGCAAGGGCGGGTTTATACTTTTGGCGCAGAGGGCGCTTTCCATTGTTTGGACCTGGCTGCGGGGAAGAAACTTTGGAGCGTGGACACGAAGACCGAGTTTGCCGCCCCGAAAGGATTCTTTGGCATGGTCTGTTCGCCTTTAGTGGAAGGAGGCGATGTGTTGCTGAACCTGGGCGGGCGTCCTGGAGCGGGTATTGTGGCTTTTGACAAAGTCACCGGCAAAGTGCATTGGAAAGCAACGGATGATGAATAGGGGTTTGACGGGCGCCAGGAACAAGGGTGCAATCTGCGTTGCGTGGAGTTGCTGACGGGCAAGATTCGCTGGAGCCTGGACGAATTTGGCGCCGGAACCATCACCCTGGCGGGCGATCAATTGCTGGTTCTGACCGAAAAAGGCGAACTCATCCGCGCACCGGCTGCACCGGCGGGTCTCAAACCGACGGCCCGCGCTCAGATGCTGCCCTTTCAAGTCCGAGCGTACCCGGCTTTGGCGAACGGGCTTTTCTATGCCCGGAGCAAAGACAAACTGGTTTGCGTCGATTTAGGCCAATAAATCTTTCCCCGTTCCTCTCTTGCCTTCACCTTCTTCGGGACTAGACTCCGCGCGCGCATGTTCAATTTGAGTTCGCTCAATCCGCCACAACGGCTCGCCGTCGAAACCATCCGGGGTCCCGTGTTGATTCTCGCCGGAGCGGGCACAGGCAAAACCCGGGTCATTACCTGCCGCATCGCGCACCTGATCGCGCAAGGCATTTCGGCGGGCCGGATTCTGGCGGTCACCTTCACCAACAAAGCCGCTCGGGAAATGCGCGAGCGCGTCACCGAGTTGCTGCCGCGGCGCGCACGGGAAGCCGGCCAAGAGCCGCCGGAACGTCCCACCATCTGCACGTTCCATTCGCTCTGCGTGCGCATCCTGCGCCAGCACATTGACCGGTTGGGCTATAAAAAGAATTTTGTCATCTACAACGAAAGCGAACAACTCGGAGCCATCAAAAAGATCCTGAGCCAGATTTCAGCGAAAGGCGAAAAGGCTGATCCGCACGTGCTGCTCTCGCTCCTGAGCCGGTACAAGAATGGCGGGGCCGAGGCCCTGGCCCTGGCCGATCCCGGCGCGGCGGCGCTGGCGGAGCATCTGCGGACCCGCTACCAATCGGCGCTCCATGCCTGCAATGCCGTCGATTTCGATGACTTGATCTTGTTGACCTTGAAGTTGTTTGCCGAGCATGCCGAGGTGTTGGAGGCGTGCCGGACGAATTATCAGTATGTGATGGTGGACGAGTACCAGGACACCAATGCCGCCCAGTTTCAGTTGGTGCATGCGCTGACCCGGGAGCATCGCAATCTCTGCGTGGTGGGCGACGATGACCAAAGCATTTACGGATGGCGCGGAGCGGACATCGCCAACCTGCTGGACATGGAAAAACACTTTCCGGAAGTTCAGGTGGTGAAATTGGAACAAAACTATCGTTCCACGAATACGATCCTCACGGCCGCCAATGCGGTCATTAAGCACAATCGCCGCCGACGCGGGAAGCGGCTTTGGTCGCAAAAGGGCCAGGGCAATAAAATCCGCCTCTTTGCCTTTGCGGATGAGGAGGAAGAGGCGCGCACGATGGTCGAGGAAATCGAATTCGCGCGCATTGCCCGGCGCGTTCCCTGGTCGCAGCACGCGGTCTTGTTTCGGACCAATCAACAATCCCGCCCGCTGGAAACCGCGTTTCGGCAGGCGAGCGTCCGTTACCATTTGATTGGAGGACAAAGCTTTTTCGACCGGCGCGAAGTCAAGGATCTTCTGGCTTACTTGAAAGTCCTGGTCAATCCGCACGATGACATCAGCCTGCTTCGCATTGCCAACGTGCCGGCACGGGGACTGAGCGACGAAACGATGGAACGGTTGCTGGCCGCCAGCCAGGAGCGGAAGGCCTCGGTTTTTGCCACGATGAAGAACCCGGCCGTGCAAATGATCTTTGCGGCCCGCACCCGCCAGAGCCTGGCAACTTTTCTGGACTTGATCGAGCGCACGCGTGCGCCGCTGCTGCTGCCTTCAGCGCTCGAGCTGCCACAGTGGGCGGGGAATTTTTTGACGGAAATCGGCTATGTGAACGAACTGCGCCGCTCCGAGAAAGACCCGGAAGCAGCGGAGAATCGCCTGCGCAACCTGCAGGACTTGCTCGCCTCTCTGGACAAAACGGATTCTGCTGCGACCCAGCCGATGGAACGTCTTCAAGGTGTGCTAGAGGAATTGGCGTTGGACGACGAGCGCGAGGAAGACAAGGAAGCCGCCGGCGAGGCGGTGACTCTCATCACGATGCACAGTTGCAAAGGGCTGGAATTTCCCCATGTCTATGTGGTTGGGCTTGAAGACGGGCTTTTGCCTCATGCCCGATCGAAGGCCGAAGGAACCACAGACGAAGAGCGGCGGCTCTTCTATGTGGCCATGACGCGCGCCATGCAGAGTCTGACACTCAGTCATTGCGCGGGCCGCAAGAAATATGGCCAGGTGACGCCGTGCCATCCCTCGCCCTTCTTGAAGGAGTTGCCGCCGGAGTTGGTCGAAGCAGCCGATGAAAAGGGCAAAGAACCGGTCGCGGTCGAGTCGGGCAAAGCCATGTTTGCCTATTTGCGCGCCGAGTTGGGCTGAGGTGCTGGCCCGTCATAGCCGCCTTTATGCAGACAGGGTAGCCGGAAAGAAACCGCAGAGACGCGAGGGACGCAAAGAAGATTGGGTTTCGGGTCGGTGGAAATCAATTCACCCTTTCGTGACGGAATCTGATTTGGCGCTTCTGCCTTCCTCTCAGCGTCCCTCGCGTCTCTGCGGGTCAATTGG
>ERZ1292640.301-Hain-H43-02um-R1-301-length-39988-cov-9_pt1 | contig 39988 bp, 32 predicted proteins | sample MGYA00564404_ERZ1292640 | MGnify/ENA primary metagenome ERZ1292640 (study PRJEB36523, sample SAMEA6512636) | groundwater metagenome | collected 2019-01-08 | study: AquaDiva: Metagenomics assemblies of 32 groundwater samples | reverse complement strand
AGCGGCCCGGGCGTCGGGCTCGGGTAACATTGCGGGCTGTGCATTGCCTGAAGCAAGCCGGGCATTTCAGAAAATTTCCATAAAAATCAACAGCTTAGCTTCAGACATCTCCCAGCGCCAGGAATAAAAACAGGGTCCGCCGTGCGTCTCAATTCAATCAAGTTATCCGGCTTCAAATCGTTCGCGGAGCCGACCAATTTCGTGCTGCCGGGCCAGCTGATCGGTGTGGTCGGCCCCAATGGCTGCGGCAAGTCCAACATCATGGATGCCGTGCGCTGGGTGCTCGGCGAAAGCAAGGCCAGCGAGCTGCGCGGCGAATCCATGCAGGACGTGATCTTCAACGGCACCAACCTGCGCAAGCCGGCCAGCCGCTCCAGCGTCGAGCTGGTGTTCGACAATGCCGACCACCGTGCCGGCGGCCAGTGGGGCCAGTTCGCCGAAATTGCCGTCAAGCGCGTGCTCACGCGTGACGGCACCTCGAGCTACTACCTGAACAACCAGCCGGTGCGCCGGCGCGACGTGCAGGACGTGTTCCTCGGCACCGGCCTGGGCCCGCGCGCCTACGCCATCATCGGCCAGGGCACGATCAGCCGCATCATCGAATCCAAGCCCGAAGAGCTGCGCCTGTTCCTCGAAGAAGCGGCCGGTGTGTCCAAGTACAAGGAACGCCGGCGCGAAACCGCCAACCGCCTGAGCGACACGCGCGAGAACCTGACCCGCGTCGAGGACATCCTTCGTGAGCTCAATGCCAACCTCGAAAAACTCGAGAAACAGGCCGAGGTCGCGCTGCGCTACAACACGCTGCACGCCGACGCCACGCTCAAGCAGCACCAGCTCTGGTTCCTCAAACGTGCCGAGAGCGAGGCGGACCAGGCCAAGGTCAAGGCCGACGCCGCCAAGTCGGTCAACGACCTCGAAAGCCGCATCGCCGACCTGCGCCATATCGAAGCCGACCTGGAAACCATCCGCCAGGCGCATTACGCCGCCGGCGACCAGGTCAACCAGGCCCAGGGCAAGCTCTACGAAGCCAGCGCCGAAGTCGGCCGGCTCGAGGCCGAAATCCGGTTTGTGGTCGAAGGCCGGCAACGCGTCGAGCAGCGCCTGGCGCAACTCAAGGAACAGACCAGCCAGTGGGCCGCGCGCAAGGAAGAGGCCGCGCTGGAAACCGAAACCCTGACCGAGCGGGCGATTCAGGCTGAAGAGCAGGCCGAGCTGCTGGCCGCGCAGAGCGAAGACCAGGCCGGGCAGTTGCCCGCCCTCGAAGAAGCGCTGCGTGCCGCGCAATCCAAAGCCAATGAGCAGCGCACCAGCGTAGGCCAGGTGCAGCAGCAGATCCAGGTGCTGGCGGCCGACCAGCGCAACATCGAGGAACAGTCACGCACCCTGAGCCTGCGCCACGAGCGCCTGACCGCGGACAAAAACGCCCTCAACGCACCCGACGAAGCGCGCCTCGTCAACCTGAACACCCAGTTCGCCGCGGCAAAAGAAGCGCAGGACGAAGCCGAGGCCAGACTGCACGAGCTGACCGACAGCGTGCCCCAGCTCGACGAAGACCGGCGCAACAAGCAGCAGGCCGTCAACACCGAGTCGGCCCGGCAGGCCGAGCTGTCGGCGCGCATGGAAGCGCTCAAGGCGCTGCAGGAAAAAGTCAAGACCGACGGCAAGCTCAAACCCTGGCTGGCCAAACATGGCCTTGATGGTCTGCAGGGCCTGTGGAGCCGCATCCATATCGAGCAGGGCTGGGAAAACGCCCTCGAAGCCGCGCTGCGCGAGCGGCTTGGCGCGCTGGAAGTTTCCCGCCTGGACATGGTGCGTGGTTTTGCGGGCACGGACGGGCGCGACACGCCGCCGGCCAAACTCTCGTTTTATTCGCCGCCAACGGCCGCCGCACCGGCCAGCGCGTCCGCCAGCGGCCTCAAACCCCTGGCCGATCTGCTGCGTCTGGGCGATGCCGGCCAGACGGCGCTGCTGGGCGACTGGCTGCACGGCTGCCTGACCGCAACCAGCCTGGACGAAGCCCTGGCGGCACGCCAGAAGCTGCAAGCCGGTGAAGTCATTTACGTGAAAAGCGGCCACGCGGTCACGCTGCACAGCGTGAGTTTTTATGCCCAGGATTCCGAGCAGGCCGGCCTGCTGGCCCGTGCGCAGGAAATCGAAAACCTCGAAAAACAGCTGCGCGCCCAGGCCCTGATCAGCGACGAGGCACGCAGTGCCCTGATTCGCGCCGAAGCGGCTTATGCCGATGCGGCCCAGCGCCTGGCCACGGCACGCCGCGAGGCCGCCGAAGGCCAGAGCCGCACCCATGAGCTGCAGGTCGAGGTGCTGCGCCTGACGCAACTGGCCGAACAGACACGGGCGCGCAGCGAGCAGATTGCCGGCGACCTCGCTGAAATCGATGCGCAGATGAACGACCTGCAGGAGCGCCGGGTGACGGCCGAAGGCCGCTTTGAAGAGCTGGACATGCAGCTGGCCGACAGCCAGGAGCGCCACGCCCAGCTCGACGACCGCGTCATCGAGGCCGAGCGCAAACTGAACGAATCACGCGAGCAGCAGCGCGCGCTGGAGCGCCAGTCGCAGGAAGCGCAGTTTGCGCTGCGCAGCCTGGCCTCGCGCCGCGACGAACTGACGCGCTCCATCGACATCGCCGCGCAGCAGGCCGCGTCGATTGCCGGCGAGGAAGAACGCGCCAAAGAGGAACTCTCGCGCCTGACGGACGCCGCGGCCCAGGCTGGCCTGCAGGACGCGCTCAACGTCAAGCTGGAGCGTGAGGCCGACCTCGGCGCCAAACGCAGCCAGTACGACGACCTGACCACCAAGCTGCGTGCCAGCGACGAGCGCCGCCTGCAGCTCGAGCGCGAACTCGAGCCGCTGCGCCAGCGCATCACCGAATTCCAGCTCAAGGAGCAGGCCGCGCGCCTGGGTTTCGAACAGTACGCGCAGCTGCTGGAAGACGCGCAGGCCGACCTGGCTGCCGTCGAACAATCGATCCAGACCGGCAATGTGCGCCTGACCGGCCTGCAGGGCGAGATCGACCGCATCAACCGCGACATCCAGTCCCTCGGCGCCGTGAACCTGGCCGCGCTGGACGAACTCAGCAGCGCCCGCGAACGCAAGCAGTTCCTAGACGCGCAGTCGGCCGACCTGAACGAAGCCATGACGACGCTGGAAGATGCGATCAAGAAGATCGATGCCGAAACGCGGGACCTGCTGTCAACCACCTTCGAGACGGTCAACCGCCATTTCGGCGAGATGTTCCCGCGCCTGTTCGGCGGCGGCAACGCCAAACTCGTGATGACCGGCGAGGAAATCCTGGATGCCGGCGTGCAGGTGCTGGCCCAGCCGCCGGGCAAGAAAAACCAGACCATCCATTTGCTGTCGGGCGGCGAAAAGGCCTTGACCGCGATTGCGCTGGTGTTTGCGATTTTCCAGCTGAATCCTGCGCCATTCTGTCTGCTCGACGAGGTCGATGCGCCGCTGGACGACGCCAACACCGAGCGTTATGCCAAGCTGGTGGCCAGCATGAGCAAGGAAACGCAGTTTCTTTTCATCAGCCACAACAAGATCGCCATGGAAATGGCCGAACAGCTGATCGGCGTGACCATGCAGGAGCAGGGCGTTTCGCGCATCGTGGCCGTCGACATGGAAGCCGCTCTTGGGTTTGCGGAGGCCGCATGACCATTGAAGCAAGGAAACTCAGGGGGCTCAAGACCAGCCGGGGCCGCGGAACCGGCTTTGCCGGGCCGCAGGCGCAGCGGCCCCCGAGGGGCTGGAGCCTGCGGCTCCAAAGCTGCTTGAGCAGCTTTGGACAGGCGACAGAAGCGAAGCCTCTGGCGAGCGGCGGCCTGCAGGGCCTCGAGAGCCACACGCAGTGGGCGAACGTGGGGGCCATGTCTTGAGCACACTCCAGATCAGTTTGGCCATACTCGGCGGTTTGATTCTTGCGATCGTGGTGGCCCACAGCACCTGGTCCGCCCGCAAAAACCTGCCGCGGCGCGCCACGCCCGACCCGTCGGCGCCCCCTCCCGTCGAGCCGGTGGGCGGCGAGCCGTCCTTTGACACCGAGCCGGAGCGCCTGGAGCCCGGTTTTGACCGCGATTCCAGCCTCGACGCGCTGACCGCCATGACCGTGCCCGAGAAAAAACCCGGGCTCGATGCGCTCATCGACGTCATTGCGCCGATTCTGGTGGATGCGCCGGTGTCGGGCGAAGCCGCGCTGGCAGCCATGCCCGCCACGCGCCGCGCCGGCAGCAAGCCGTTTGCGGTGGAAGGCCTGAATGTCGCCACCGATGCCTGGGAAACCCCGTTCGCGGGCCAGCGCTACGGCGCCTTCCAGGCCGGTGTGCAGCTGGCCAACCGTACGGGCGCACTGAACCAGATCGAGTTTTCGGAATTTGTCATCAAGGCGCAAGCCTTTGCCGACGCGATTGACGGTCAGCCCGAATTTCCCGACATGCTCGACGAGGTCGCGCGGGCCCGTGAGCTGGACACCTTTGCCAGCGCCCATGATGCGCAGCTGAGCTTCACGCTGCGGGCAAAAAACACCGCCTGGAGCCCCGGTTATGTGCACCAGAGTGCCGCCAAGCTCGGCTTTGTCACCGGCTCCATCCCGGGCCGCATGGTGCTGCCTGCCAGCGAGTCCGGCCATGCGCCCATCCTGGGCCTGGCCTTCGACACCCAGGCGGCCATGGCCGAAGACCCGGAGCAGACCGCCTTGCGCGAGCTGACGCTGTCGCTGGATGTGCCGCAGGTGCTGCGGTCCGAGCAACCCTTTGTGCGCATGTGCGAGGCCGCGATCACGCTGGCCGCCAGCATGGACGGCGTGATCATCGACGACCAGGGCCAGCCTATCCGGCCCGAGACCATGGAAGTCATCCACGCCGACCTCGAGCAGCTCTACGACACGCTGGAAGGTCGCGACATGCCGGCCGGCTCGGCGCTGGGCCGGCGCCTGTTCTCCTGAATTTTCTTCCCATGGTCACCCCTGACATGTTTGCGCCGCCCGAGCCGCGGAAAGCGCCGGCGCCGGCCGAACGTATCGCCATCCTGCGCGACCAGCTCAACGAACACGCGCACCGCTATTACGTGCTCGACGAGCCGGCCATTCCGGATGCCGAATACGACCGGCTGTTCCAGGAACTGCAGGCGCTGGAAGCGCAGCACCCCGAACTGGCCAGCCCGGATTCGCCAACCCGGCGGGTGGGCGGCAAGCCGCTGGACCAGTTCGCCAGCGTGCGCCATGCCGTGCCGATGTTGAGTATCCGCACCGAAACCGACACCGAGGCGACGGGGGCGCAGAATTTCGATGTGCGCGTGCGCAAGGAGTTGGGACTGGGGGAGGGTGATCCGCCGGTGGAATACGTGGCCGAACTCAAATTCGACGGCCTGGCGATCAACCTGCGTTACGAACATGGCGTGCTGGTGCAGGCGGCGACGCGCGGCGACGGCGAAACCGGCGAGGACGTGACGCAGAACATCCGCACCATCCGCCAAATTCCGCTGCGGCTTCCCAAGGATGCCCCCCCTGTGCTGGAAGTGCGCGGCGAGGTCTACATGCGCCGCGACCACTTCGAGTCGCTCAATCAGCGGCAGCGCGAAAAAATTGCAAAAGGTGCGAAGGGCGAAAAAACCTTCGTCAACCCGCGCAATGCCGCCGCCGGCGCCGTGCGCCAGCTCGACCCGGCGATCGCCGCGCAGCGCCCGCTGAGCTTTTTTGCCTATGGCTTGGGGGAAGTCACGCCGCAGGAAGTGGGCGGTCCGGACTTCGATACCCACTTCCAGTTGCTGCTGACCCTCAAATCATGGGGTTTTCCGGTTGCAGCCCAGACACAGACTGCGCTAGGTGCTTCTGAATTGATAGCATTCCACGGGAAGATGGGCCGCGAGCGCGACCAGTTGCCCTACGACATCGACGGCGTGGTCTACAAGGTCAACAGCCTGGCGCTGCAGAAAAAGCTCGGCTTCGTGACGCGCGAGCCCCGCTGGGCGGTGGCGCACAAATACCCCGCCCAGGAGCAGATGACCACGGTGCTGGCGATTGACGTGCAGGTGGGCCGCACCGGCAAACTCACGCCGGTGGCCAAACTGGCGCCGGTGTTTGTCGGCGGCGTGACCGTGACCAACGCCACGCTGCACAACGAGGACGAGGCCAGGCGCAAGGATGTGCGCGTCGGCGACACGGTGATCGTGCGCCGCGCCGGCGACGTGATTCCCGAGGTGGTGAGCGTGCTGCTCGACAAACGGACGCAGGACGCCCCGCAGTTCACCATGCCGCGCACTTGCCCGGTGTGCGGCTCGGACGCCGTGCGGGAAGAGGGCGAGGCCGACTACCGCTGCACCGGCGGCCTGTTCTGCGGTGCGCAGCGCAAGGAAGCCATCCTGCACTACGCGCACCGCCGCGCGGTCGAGATCGAAGGTCTGGGCGACAAGCTGGTCGAGCAACTGGTCGACGCCGGCGTGGTTCGCACTCTGCCAGACCTGTACCGCCTGGGGTTGACGGCGCTGGCCGGCCTGGAGCGCATGGCCGACAAGTCTGCCAACAACCTGCTCGAGGCCCTCGAAAAGTCCAAGCAGACCACCCTGCCGCGTTTCCTGTTCGGCCTGGGCATCCGGCATGTCGGGGAGGCCACGGCCAAGGAACTGGCGCGCCATTTCGGCAGCCTCGACGCGGTCATGGATGCGACCGAGGAGCAACTGCTCGAGGTCAGCGATGTCGGTCCCATCGTCGCGCAAAGCATACGCACCTTCTTCGACCAGCCGCACAACCGCGAGGTGGTCGAGCAGCTGCGCGCCTGCGGCGTCAGCTGGCCGGAGGGGCAGCCGGCGGTACGTGCGCCGCAACCGCTGTCGGGCAAGACGTTTGTGATCACCGGCACGCTGCCGACGCTGAGCCGCGACGAGGCCAAGGACAGGGTCGAAGCCGCAGGTGGCAAAGTGGCCGGCTCGGTCAGCAAAAAAACCGACTTCGTGGTCGCTGGCACAGAAGCCGGCAGCAAGTTGACCAAGGCGCAGGAGCTCGGTGTGGCCATCATCGACGAAGCGGCCCTGCTGGCGATGCTGGCGGATCCCGCCGCCTAGGTCCGCGGCGGCGCGGCTTCGTCGGCGAGGTGTTCGGGCCGGCGCCACAGCCAGGCCAGCACGCCCGCCATGCAGCCGATGGCGAGCCCAGCCACCCAGCGGTTTGGCACCACCACCAGCATGAAGACGGCGCTCGCGCCCATCACCGCCGTGGCCGTCCATTTGGCGCGCCGGCGCACCACGCCACCGCGGCGCCACTCGACCAGCATGGGCCCAAAGGAGGTATGGCTTTCCAGCCAGGCCAGCAGGCGCGGCGAGCTACGGGCGGCCGCCCAGGCCGAAAGCAGGACAAAAGGCACCGTCGGCAACACCGGCACAAAGATGCCGATCACGCCCAGGGCCAGGCTCAGCAGCGCCAACACCAGCAGCGCCCAGCGCGTCACCAGGGGAAGCGGGGCGGCCGGCTCGGCGGGAAGATCAGGCTGGTAGCGGGAGGGCTCGGACATGCCTCATTTTGCCGTGCCGCAGGCCACAGAAACGTCGCGCCTTCTGTATGCTCGACGTTTTGACGACAGAGCACACAGGATTTTCATGACCGTACGCGACATTCTCAAGATGGGGGACCCGCGCCTGCTGCGGGTGGCCCAGCCCGTGACGGGTTTCGACACCGATGAACTGCACCTGCTGGTGGCCGACATGTTCGAAACCATGCGCGCCGTCAATGGTGCCGGCCTGGCCGCACCGCAGATCGGTGTGGACCTGCAGCTGGTGATTTTTGGCACGGATGCGGTGAATCCGCGTTACCCCGACGCGCCCCTGGTGCCGCGCACGGTGCTGCTCAATCCGGTCATCACGCCCTTGTCGGACGACATGGAAAACGGCTGGGAGGGCTGCCTCTCGGTGCCCGGCCTGCGCGGCGTGGTGCCGCGCTTCTCAAGCATCCGCTACACCGGCTTCGATCCCTATGGCGATCCGATAAACCGGACGGTGGACGGCTTTCACGCCCGTGTGGTGCAGCACGAGTGTGACCACCTGATGGGTGTGCTGTACCCGATGCGCATCCGGGACCTCACCCAGTTCGGCTACACCGAGGTGCTGTTCCCGGGCCTGGATGCGTCTGAAGACGACTGAGTCCTTCCGTTCTGGTTCAGCCGGCCTGGGCCGCCGGGCGGTCAGCCGGCAGGCGCGCCTTGCCGCCGGAACCGAACACCGAGCGCCACCAGGCGGCGGAACCTTCGGGTGGCACCGGCGGCGTGGTCTCGATACGGGCGTCCAGGTAGTCCAGCGTGACACGGCGGCGGTACTGCGCGACCTCTTCACCGGCCAGCTCGATCAGCGGCCGGGCCGCGCCCCGGCTCTGGATCAGCACCTGCTTGCGCCCGGCGCCGGCCTTGATCAGCGCCGAGCGCACGGCCATGGCGCGGCGGTCGCCCATCAACCAGAAAAAGCGGTGGCTACCGGTGCCGTAGCTGTGGCCGGAAACCAGCACCCGCTGCTCGGGCCGGTCGGCCAGCCAGGCCGCGTGGGCGGCCAGCAGGTCGTCATAACTCTCGGGCACCAGCCAGTTGTCGGGTTCAAAAAAGACCTGACGGGCCAGGGGCCGGCCGTCGTCGTCGCATTCGCCCGAGGCGTGCAACTGCTGCTCGCGGGTCAACAGGGTGTGTGTCTGGGCATGCATGGCAAGCTCCTTGGGTGAAATGTCCGGTTGCGGGGCTGGCCACCATTTTTCCTGGCTGCCAATCCGCTGTTCGTTCATTGTCTGCTTCTGGCAGCCCATCACAAGCCTCAAACAGTGATCATGTGTAACATGAAGAGAATCACTTAACTTATTGATTTAAATAAGTAAATATTCTTCAATCAAGGACCCAGGATGGATGGGAAGCGGCCGAACCGGCCTGTGATTGCTCGTGCGCTCAGGCCCCGAGTGCTTCGAGCAGTTCGGTCTCGATGGCGATCTGAGCCTTGTTGTGCTGCAGTTCCGGCCCGTCGATCAGGAAGGTGTCTTCCACACGTTCGCCCAGGGTGGTGACCTTGGCCAGTTGCAGGTTGATGCGGTGGCGGGCCAGCACGCGGGCGATCGAATACAGCAGGCCCACACGATCGCTGGCCGAGACGCTGAGTAGCCAGCGCTGGGCTTTTTCATCGGGCCGCAGGTCCACGCGCGGCGTGATCGGGAAGCTCTTGACGCGGCGCGACACCCGGCCCTTGCCCGGCGGCGGCAGTGGGCCATTTTCTTCAATGGCGCGGTCCAGGTCAGCTTCGACCATGGCCACGAGTTCGCGGTAGTGGTCGGCCAGGGTCGGGCTGACCACCTGGAAGGTGTCCAGCGCATAACCGCTTGTGCCTCTGGTGGGCTTGGCGGTGTGGACCTTGGCGTCCAGGATGCTGAAACCGGCTTCCTCGAAATAACCGCAGATGCGGGCAAACAGGTCGGGCGCATCGGGCGTGTACACCAGCACCTGCAGGCCTTCGCCGGCGGCCGAGCGGCGCGCCCGCACGATACATTTGGCTGTGCCCACGTGGCGCGACAGGTGGCGCGCATGCCAGGCAATGTCGCCGGCCTCGTGGCGCATGAAATAACTGACGTCCAGCGAGTCCCACAGGGCCTTGTGCGCCTCGAAGGGCTCGGCATGCAGCGCCAGGATGGTCAGGGCCTCGCGTTTGCGGGCCTCGACCTCGGCGTCCGCATCGGGCGCGCGCCCGCCGAGCACACGCAGCGTGTAACGATACAGGTCTTCGAGCAGCTTGCCTTTCCAGGCATTCCACACCTTGGGGCTGGTGCCGCGGATGTCCGCCACCGTGAGCAGGTAAAGCGCGGTCAGGTAACGCTCGTTGCCGACACGTTTGGCAAACCCGGCAATGACCTGCGGATCGCTCAGGTCTTCCTTCTGGGCAATGCGGCTCATGGTCAGGTGTTCGCCCACGAGGAACTCGATCAGCTTCGCGTCTTCGGCGGCGATGCCATGCTGGCGGCAAAACACCCGCACGTCCTTGCGGCCGAGGTCGGAATGGTCGCCACCACGGCCCTTGGCAATGTCGTGGAAAAGGGCGGCGACATACAGAATCCAGGGCTTGTCCCAGCCGGCAGCCAGTTGCGAACACGCCGGGTATTCATGCGCGTGTTCGGCCATGAAAAAGCGCCGCACATTGCGCAGCACCATCAGGATGTGCTGGTCCACCGTGTAGACGTGGAACAGGTCATGCTGCATCTGCCCGACGATCTGGCGGAACACCCACAGGTAGCGGCCCAGCACCGAGGTCTGGTTCATCAGGCGCATCGCATGGGTGATGCCCGTTGGCTGCTGCATGATCTGCCGGAAGGTGTCGCGGTTGACCGGGTCGCGCCTGAAGCGCGCGTCCATCACGCCGCGTGCGTTGTACAGCGCGCGCAGGGTGCGGGCCGACAGGCCCTTGACACCCACGGTGGTCTGGTAGACCAGAAAGGTCTCGAGGATGGCGTGCGGGTTGGCCAGGTACAGGTCATCGCTGGCCACCTCGATCATGCCGGCCTTGTTCAGGAAACGTTCGTTGATCGGCTGCGGCGCCTGCGCGCTGGGGTGGAGACGCTCCTCGATGTTGAGCAGCAGGATCTGGTTGAGCTGGGTCACCGCCTTGGCGGTCCAGTAAAAGCGCTTCATCAGCGCTTCGCTGGCGCGCGAGACCACCCGTCCGGTGTCGCTGTGGGTCACCGTCGCATAACCGAAGGACTCGGCCACCACGGTCTGCAGGTCGAACACCAGGCGGTCCTCGCGGCGGCCGGCCAGCAGGTGCAGGCGGGCGCGGATCAGGCTCAGCAGGGCTTCGTTGGCCTTGATCTGGCGGACCTCGAAGGCGGTGGCCAGCCCATTGCGCTCCAGGTCGTCCCAGGACTTGCCCAGCCCGGCTGCGCGCGCCACCCAGAGGATGACCTGCAGGTCACGCAGGCCGCCCGGGGACTCCTTGCAGTTGGGCTCCAGGGAGTAGGGCGTGTCTTCGAATTTGTTGTGGCGCTGGCGCTGCTCCAGTGTCTTGGCCACAAAAAAAGCCCGCGGGTCCAGCACGCCCTCGAGCTGCGCCAGCAGCGCGGCAAACATCGTTCTGGAGCCCGCCAGCAGGCGCGCTTCGAGCAGCGAGGTCTGCACCGTCACGTCCTTGGCGGCTTCCTCGACACAGTCGCTGACCGTGCGCACGCTGGAGCCGATCTCCAGGCCGGTGTCCCAGCAACTGCCGATGAAGCTCTCGATCCGGGTCTTCAGTGCCGCATCGCTGTCGACCTGGGCGTCATCGGGCAGCAGCAACAGGACGTCGACGTCGGAATGCGGAAACAGCTCGCCCCGGCCAAACCCGCCGACCGCCACCAGGCAGTAGCCGGCCGGGAATCCGGCGCGTTGCCAGAGCTGGCGCAAGGTGTCGTCGGTGTGCCGGGCCAGCTTGCGCAGCAGGCTGCGGATGCCTCGTGTGGATGCGCCGCTGCCGGCCAGCGAGGTCAGCAGGGCTTTTTTGCCAGCCCGGTAATGCTCGCGCAAGCGGGCCGGTTCGGTGGTGGACGACGAAGCAGGGGGCTGCGCGGAAAGCATGGGCGGCAGGCGCTGTGGGCGCGGGAGGGCGCGGGGCGCAGCCGGCTCAGGCGGCCGAATCGGCAGTCGAGGGGGCCTCGGCCTTCGCCGTGGCCGCCTGCGGCGCCGGCTGTGGCACAAAGTCCGGAATGGCCGGGCTGCCGGCCGACAGCGTCAGCACTTCATAACCGGTTTCGGTCACCAGAATCGTGTGCTCCCACTGCGCCGACAGCGAGTGGTCGCGCGTCACGATGGTCCAGCCGTCTTTTTCGGGGCCGTCCTTGATGTCGCGCTTGCCGGCGTTGATCATGGGCTCGATCGTGAAGGTCATGCCGGGCTTGAGCTCTTCGAGCGTGCCGGGGCGACCGTAATGCAGCACCTGCGGATCTTCGTGGAAACGCTTGCCGATGCCGTGGCCGCAGAACTCGCGCACGATGGTGAAGCCCTGCTTTTCAGCGAAGGTCTGGATCGCATGCCCGATGTCGCCCAGCCTGGCGCCGGGTTTGACCCGCATGATGCCGTGCCACATAGCCTCGTAGGTGACCTTGCACAGACGCCTGGCCGCAATCGACACGTCGCCGATCATGTACATGCGGCTGTTGTCGCCGAACCAGCCTTCCTTGGTGATCACGGTGACATCGATGTTCATGATGTCGCCTTTGCGCAAGGGCTTATCGTTGGGAATGCCGTGGCAGACCACGTGGTTCAGCGAGGTGCACAGCGAGGCCGGGTAGGGCGGGTAACCGGGCGGCTGGTAACCCAGCGTGGCCGACACGGTGCCCTGCACGTTGACCATGTAGTCGTTGGCGAGTTTGTCGATTTCCCGGGTGGTGACCCCGGCCTTCACGAAGGGCGTCAGGTAGTCCAGCACCTCGGAAGCCAGTTTGCAGGCGACCCGCATACCCTCGATGCCTGCTGCGTCTTTGTACGTAATACTCATGGGGGGATTATCCCACTGCCACACCGGCGCTGCATGGCACCCCTCTTTGCCCGGTCTTTGGCGAGCCCGGCCGGCCGCGGCCCGGCACCGACTCACTGATAAAATTACGGGTTAACGCGACTCCCCCAGCCTTCTGCGCCTGCAGGCGGTGCTAAACCCCAAAACAACAGCTTGTGAGCTGCCCACCTCCCACTACAAGGCCACCGCCACCGTGACCCTGCATCTGACGACTTTCGAGGGCGACGCCCACGGCATCAGCGCCCTGAGCGACTTTCGCGTCCAGCAACTCCTGCCGCGCCTGCAAGCCATCGAGGGCAAGATCGCGGGCATCAGCGCCCGCTTCGTGCACCTGGTGGCCACCGTGTCACCGCCTGACGACGCGCTCAAAACCCGGCTGGCGGCGCTGCTGACTTACGGCGATCCCTGCCCGGAGAGCACCGCCAAGGGGGATGAAGCGCTGCTTTTCATCGTCTCGCCGCGCTTCGGCACGGTTTCGCCCTGGGCGTCCAAGGCCACCGACATTGCCCACAACTGCGGGCTGGCCATCAAGCGCATCGAACGTATCACCGAGTACCGGCTGACCCTCAAGTCGGGCTTTTTCAGCAAGACGGCCCTCAGTGACGCCCAGCGCGACCAGGTTGCCGCCTTGCTGCACGACCGCATGACGGAAAGCGTGATGACCGACCGGGCGCAGGCCGCCGGCCTGTTCACCGAGCTGCAGGGCGCGCCGCTGCAGACGATCAACGTGCTGGCTGGCGGCAAGGCGGCACTGGAAGCGGCCAACAGCGAGTTCGGTCTGGCGCTGGCAGCCGACGAAATTGATTACCTGGTGGCTGCCTTCACCCAGCTTCAGCGCAACCCGACCGACGTCGAGCTCATGATGTTCGCCCAGGCCAACAGCGAACATTGCCGCCACAAGATTTTCAACGCCGATTTCACGATCGACGGCGTGGCCCAGGACAAAAGCCTGTTCGGCATGATCCGCAACACCGAAAAGCTCCACCCGCAACACACGGTGGTGGCCTATTCGGACAACGCTTCCGTCATGGAAGGCCTGCCGGTTCAGCGATTCCATGCCAAATCGGCCTCCAGCCCAGAAGGGGCGGGCGCTACCAGCTATCAAACTTATAGCGCCACGAACGACGTCCTGACCCATGTGCTGATGAAGGTGGAAACGCACAACCACCCAACGGCGATTTCGCCTTTCCCCGGCGCCTCGACCGGTGCCGGTGGCGAAATCCGCGACGAAGGCGCGACCGGGCGCGGCTCCAAACCCAAGGCCGGCCTGACCGGCTTCACCGTGTCCCGCCTGTTTGACGGCAAGGGTGAGGGGTATGGCAAGCCGGAGCACATCGCCAGCCCGCTGCAGATCATGACCGAGGGCCCGCTGGGCGGCGCGGCCTTCAACAACGAGTTCGGCAGGCCCAACCTGGCCGGCTACTTCCGCGAGTACGAGCAGACCGTGGGCGGCCAGCGCTGGGGTTACCACAAGCCCATCATGATCGCCGGCGGCGTCGGCACGATTGACGCCGGCCTCACGAAGAAAATCCTGTTCCCGGCTGGCACCTTGCTGATCCAGCTGGGCGGGCCCGGCATGCGTATCGGCATGGGCGGCAGCGCGGCCAGTTCCATGGCCTCGGGCGCCAATGCGGCGCAACTCGACTTCGACTCGGTGCAACGCGGCAACCCGGAGATCGAGCGACGTGCCCAGGAAGTCATCAACCAGTGTGCCCAGCTCGGCAGCGCCAACCCCATCCTGGCCATCCACGACGTGGGCGCCGGCGGCTTGTCCAACGCCTTCCCCGAACTTGTCAACGACGCCGGGCGCGGCGCACGGTTCGATTTGCGCGCCGTGCCGCTGGAAGAAAGCGGCCTGTCGCCCAAGGAAATCTGGAGCAACGAAAGCCAGGAGCGTTATGTGATGGCGATTGCGCCGGAATCGCTGCCGCAGTTCCAGGCTTTTTGCGAGCGCGAGCGCTGCCCGTTTGCGGTGATTGGTGTCGCGACGGAAGAGAAACAACTGGTGCTCTCCGACAAGGATGCCGCAGCCCCAGTGGACATGCCAATGAACGTGCTTTTGGGCAAACCGCCCAAGATGCTGCGCGACGTCAAGTCCGTGCGCAATGAGATCAAACCCATAACCCTGACCGGCGTGGACCTGCAGAAAAGCGTGATCGCCGTCCTGAGCCACCCGACCGTGGCCTCCAAACGTTTCCTGATCACGATTGGCGACCGCACCGTGGGCGGGCTGACACACCGCGACCAGATGGTCGGGCCCTGGCAGGTGCCGGTGGCCGACTGTGCGGTCACGCTGGCCGATTACCAGGGTTTTGCCGGCGAAGCGATGAGCATGGGCGAACGCACGCCGCTGGCCGTCGTCAATGCGGCCGCTTCGGGCCGCATGGCCGTCGCCGAAGCCATCACGAACCTGCTGGCCGCGCCGATCGAGCTGCCGCGGGTCAAGCTCTCGGCCAACTGGATGGCCGCCTGCGGAGAGCCGGGCCAGGACGCCGCACTGTATGAAACCGTCAAGGCGGTCGGCATGGAACTGTGCCCGGCGCTGGGCGTGTCGATTCCGGTCGGCAAGGATTCGCTGTCCATGCGCACGGTCTGGAGCGACGATGGCGCCGGCAAAAAGGTCACCTCGCCGGTATCTCTGATCGTGAGTGCCTTCGCGACCCTCCCGGACGTGCGCGGCACGCTCACGCCGCAACTCGACGCATCGGAGGCCGACAGCACACTGATCCTGATCGACCTCGGCAAGGGCCAGGCCCGCATGGGCGGCTCCATCCTGGCGCAGACGCTGGAACTCGAAGACGGTGCCGTGCCGGACCTCGACGACCCGCAAGACCTGGTGAACCTGGTCAAGGCCATCAATGCCTTGCGCGCCCAGGGGCAGGTGCTGGCCTACCACGACCGCAGCGACGGCGGCCTGCTGGCCACGGTCTGCGAAATGGCTTTTGCCGGCCATGTGGGCGTCTCGCTGAACATCGACATGCTGCTGGTCGAAGGCGACGGCATTTCCGACAGCCGCATGGACACGGGCGACAGCAAGAACTGGGCGTCGCAGGTCGGCGCGCGCCGGGAAGAGCTCACGCTCAAGGCGCTGTTCAACGAAGAGCTGGGCGCCGTCATCCAGGTGCGGACCGAAGCACGCAATGCCGTGATGCAGACCCTGCGCGAACACGGCCTGTCCAAATTCAGCCACTTCATCGGCAAGACCCGGCCACAACATGCCTCGCTTGAGGTGGGCAAGGGCGAGATCCAGGTCTGGCGCGACACCAAGGCGGTTTTCAGCGCGAAACTGCAGGACCTGCACCAGGTCTGGGACGCCGTGAGCTGGAAAATCAACCAGCAGCGCGACAACCCGGCCTGCGCCGATGCCGAACACGCGGCGGCCGGTGATCTGCTGGACCCCGGCCTGCACGTTCACCTGACGTTTGACCCCGTCAAGCGGCCGCAAGCGCCGGCGCTGAACCTGTCGCGGCCCCGGGTCGCGGTGCTGCGCGAGCAGGGCGTCAATTCGCATGTGGAAATGGCCTACGCCTTCACCCAGGCCGGCTTCGAGGCCTGCGACGTGCACATGACCGACCTGCAGACCGGCCGCGCGCAGCTGGCCGACTTCACCGGCGTGGTGGCCTGTGGCGGCTTCAGCTACGGCGACACCTTGGGCGCCGGCATAGGCTGGGCCCGCTCCATCACCTTCAACCCGGCGCTGTCGGACCAGTTCCAGTCGTTTTTCGGACGCACCGACACCTTTGGCCTGGGCGTCTGCAACGGCTGCCAGATGTTTGCCGAGCTGGCCGACATCATTCCGGGCGCCGAGGCCTGGCCGCGTTTCACCACCAACCGCAGCGAGCGTTTTGAAGCCCGTCTGAGCCTGGTCGAGGTGCTCGACTCACCGAGTCTCTTCCTGCAGGGCATGGCCGGCAGCCGCCTGCCGATTGCGGTGGCGCATGGCGAGGGCTATGCGAATTTTGCGTACCGTGGTGATGCCGGAAAGGTGATTGCCGCGATGCGTTTCACCGACCACCACGGCCAGCCGACCGAAGCCTACCCGGCCAATCCCAACGGCAGTGCCGGCGGCCTGACCGCCGTGACCACCGCCGACGGCCGTTTCACCGCGATGATGCCGCACCCCGAACGTGTGTTCCGCAATGTGCAGATGAGCTGGACGGACCAGGATATCAGCGCGTCCAGCCCGTGGATGGAGATCTGGCGCAATGCCAGAAAATGGGTGAAGTAGGCCTTCGGCCCTTGCTGGGCGTGCGCTTATAGCTATATAAAATATAGCATCCAGGCAAACCGCACGGGGCTCGCCCCGGGTTGGTCCTGATGCGCCGAGGCGGTGCACGCGGTTCAATGCCGCATGAACGCCTCTGCCCATCCCCCCGAGTCCACCACCACCGCCGCCTTTGCCGCGCCGCCGGCGCCGCAGGTTCGCGTGTTGCAGCCGCTGCGCCTGGGCGACCCCGTGCGCTGGTTACGCGCCGGCTGGCACGACCTGATGGCGGCGCGCGGCATCGCCCTGTTTTATGGCATCTGTTTCTGGCTCATGGCCGTGGTGCTGGGCGCGGTGTTCCGCAACCTGCCGCAGTACACCATGTCCTTTGTGTCGGGCTGTTTTCTGGTCGGCCCCTTCCTGGCCATGGGGCTGTACGAGGCCAGCCGGCGGCGCGAGCAGGGGCTGCCGCAAAGCCTGGGGGCCTCGCTGACCTGCTGGGATAAACATCTGGGCAGCATGGGCATGCTGGTGCTGGTGGTGATGCTGCTGGAGCTGCTGTGGGGCCGCGCCTCGCTGGTCGTTTTTGCCGTGTTCTTCAACACCGGCATGCCGAGCACGGCCGGCGTGCTGAAGGCGGTGTTCAACCCGCAGAACTGGCAGTTCATCGCGGTGTACACCGTGGTGGGCAGCGTTTTCGCCGGCCTGGTGTTTTCAACCTGTGTGGTGTCCATCCCGATGATCCTGGACCGCGACACCGATGCCATCACCGCCGGCATTGCCAGCATCCAGGTGGTGGCGGGGCGCACCGGCCCCATGCTGGTCTGGGGGGCGCTGATCGTGCTGCTGGTCCTGGGCGCGATGCTGTTGCCCTGGGCGCTGGGTCTGCTGGTGGTCGGTCCCTGGCTGGGCCATGCGAGCTGGCATGCCTATCGAGGCAGCTTCGCCTGGGAGGCGCCAGCGCCGGCCGTACCCGCCTGACGTAGGGGGGCGGGCGCCACCGCACCGCGCCGTTTTTCACCAGGTGGCCAGTCCCCAGGTGATGAGACGGCGCAGGAGGGCGAACCTCAGAAATCGAACTTCTGGCCAGGCTCGCCCGCCAGCATGCGGGGCGTGCCGGGCGCCTTGCCCAGGGCTGCCTCGAACTCCGCCGGCGTGCCGCGCAGCACGGGGGTGGTTCCGTAGTGGATGGGCAGCGCGAACTTCGGCTTGATCATGTCGCGCACCGCCATGGCAGCGTCAGCCGGATGCATGACGAAATGGCCGCCGATCGGGATCAACACCAGGTCGGGCCGGTACATGTCGCCGATCAGGCGCATGTCGCCGAACACGCCGGTATCGCCCATGTGCCAGATCTTGAAGCCGTTTTCCATCTCGAGGATGAAGCCCACCGGCTCGCCGCCGACATGGACCTCGTCCTTGTTGGTCGCCGGGTTCTTCCAGGCAAGTTCCGACGAATGTTCGGCGCGTACCGCCGTGATCTTCACGCCATTCGGGCCAAAGGGCATGATGGTGCCGCCCTTGCCGAAACGCGGTGCCAGCTCGGCCGGCAGGATACCCAGCGTGGACACCGTCTGGTTCATGCCGGCGGGGCCGTACATCGGCACGTTGTGCATTTTGGCCAGCGCCGGTGCATCTGCAAAGTGGTCGAAGTGGGCATGGGTGACCAGGATCAGGTCGACCTTGCCCAGCGCTTCCAGCGTCCTGAAGTTCGCCGGCGTCTTGGGGTTGGAGGTGAGCCAGGGATCGATCATGATGACCTTGCCCGTGGGCGTGGTGATGCGCGTGGCAGCCTGGCCGAGCCAGAGCACCTCGGTCTTGCCCGCCGTTTGGGCAAAGGCGAGCGATGCATTGCACAGGGCAGCGACGGCGAGCAGGCCTCGCAGCAGCAGGGTGGTCAGGCATGAACGTGTGGGCATGGCGGTCTCCGGCAGGGTGATGGTTAGCACGCCACCATTGGAACGACCCTGGCGGCCTTCGTCAATCGGGAACTCACGCAGTCCGGGGTCTGACGAAACAAAAAAGCGGCTCAGGAGCCGCTTTTTTGGGAGGTGGTGGACTCTTCAGCCCACGAGGGGGATCACTCGACCTTGGCCTTTTCGCGCAGGCCTTGCTGGAAGGCGCCGAGTTTTTGCTGCTGCATCTGCTGGGCGATCTGCGGCTTGAGTTCTTCAAACGGTGGGAGCTGGGCGGTGCGGATGTCGTCCACGCGGATGACGTGGTAGCCGAACTGGGTTTTCACCGGCACGTCGGTCAGCTGGCCCTTGTTCATCTTGGTCATGGCTTCGGCGAACTCGGGCACGTAGCTGCTCGGATTGGCCCAGTCCAGGTCGCCGCCGTTGGCGCCGGAGCCGGCATCCTTGGAGGACTTCTTGGCGATGTCTTCAAACTTGCCGCCCTTTTTCAGGCTAGCGATGATGGCCTTGGCTTCGTCTTCCTTTTCCACCAGGATGTGGCGCGCCTTGTATTCCTTGCCGCCGTTGGCTGCGACGAACTTGTCGTACTCGCCCTTGAGGTCGGCATCGGTCACCGGGTTTTTCTTCTGGAAATCGGCGAACAGCTCGCGGATCAGGATGGCCTGGCGGGCCAGTTCCATCTGCGTCTTGAAGTCCTCACTGGCCGACAGGCCGCGTTTCTCGGCTTCCTGCATGAACACTTCGCGGGCGATGACTTCTTCCTTGATCTGGCCCTGCATTTCGGGGGTGACCGGACGGCCGGAACGCGCCAGCTGCTGCGCCAGCGCGTCAACGCGGGCCTTGGGCACGGCCTTGCCGTTGACAACGGCAATGTTCTGGGCAAATGCACCCGATGCGCCCACAGCCATCAGGCCGGTCAGCGCGCTTGCCAGTAAAAGATGTTTTTTCATGGTTTCCTTGGGTACTTGGGAGGGGTGAGAGGCGGCCGCGTTGCCGGGGTGCCCGAAATCAGGGGGTTTTAATGATTTCAATGGCCAGCGCATGCAGGCCCTGGTCTATGAAATTTTGCAGTGCATCATACACAAGCCGGTGGCAGGCCACGCGGCTTTTCCCGTCGAACGCCGGACTCGCAATCCGCACGCGAAAGTGGCTGCCGAAGCCCTGGGCATTGGCCCCGGCATGACCGGCATGTGCCGCGCTTTCGTCGATCACTTCCAGCAGGCTCGGGCTCAGGCGCTCGCGCAGCTGTTCGTCGATCCGGGCCGCGTGGACGGGCAGGGCAGCGGAGGGGGCAGCAGGCATCATGGCTCGGTCTTGACGTGTTTGTTGAGGAAAACAGCCTGCGCCAGCACAAAAACCAGCATCAGGCCCAGGCCGCCGAACAGCTTGAAGTTGACCCAGGTGGCCGTAGGGAAGTTGAACGCCACCCACAGGTTGAGCACACCCATGACCGCGAAAAACGCCATCCAGCTGTAGTTGACCTTGCGCCAGATGGCGTCGGGCAGGGTCATCTGCGCGCCCATCAGCGACTGGATGCCGTTTTTGCCGAACACCAGCTGCCCGACCAGCAGCGCGCCGCCCATGACCCAGTACAGCACGGTGGGTTTCCACTTGATGAAGCTTTCGCTGTGGAAATAAATCGTGGCGCCGCCGAGCATGGTCACCAGCCCCAGGCTGACCCAGAGCATGGTGTCGATCTTGCGGCCCCGCGCGACCAGCCAGAGGATCTGTGCCAGGGTCGCCAGGATCACCACCACCGTCGCCAGCAGGACCGGCGCCTCGGCAGTGCCCACCACGCCGCCGGAGACCATGAAGCCGAGCCAGTCGGTCGCCGTCTGGGCTGACCAGGCGGTGTTGGCTTCGGCGTACTTGAACATGCCGAAGAAAAGAACAATGGGCAGGAAGTCGAACAGAATTTTCATGGGCTGATTATCGGTGGCAATGAGGATGGCAAGAGCAGGCGTCACTTCGTTGCGTGCCGCTTTTTCAACCAGGGGCCGCGGGACTGGCTTCGCCAGACCGCAGGCGCAGCGGCCCCCAGGGGCAGGGAGCTACACGCAGTGAGCGACCGTGGGGGCTATTCCTTTTTGAAATCCAGGGAGGCGGAATTCATGCAGTAGCGCAGGCCGGTGGGTGTGGGGCCGTCGGGGAACACATGGCCCAGGTGGGCACCGCAATTGGCGCAGACGGTTTCGGTGCGTGTCATGCCGTAGGCGCGGTCCACGTGTTCTTCGATCGCGCCTTCTTTGACTTCCTGTGAAAAGCTTGGCCAGCCGCAGCCCGCGTCAAACTTGGTCGAGGCGTCGAACAGTTCGGCATCGCAGCAAATGCAGCGGTAGGTGCCCGGCTCAAAGGTCTTGTCGTATTTGCCGGTGAAGGCGCGTTCGGTGGCCGCGTGGCGGGTCACCTCGAAAGCACCGGGCTCGGCTCCCTTCTCGGCGAGCAGGGCTTTCCACTCGGCATCTGTTTTCTGGATTTTTGCGGTCATGACGCTACCTTTTGAGACTGTCTTTAATCTTGTTTACGAACTGCAGCTGATTTCGATGGACGCTGCCCAGTCGGGTGGGAAGCCGACGTAGGCCTCGTGCTCCGGATGTTCATCAAATGGGGCCTGCAGCAGGGTCAGCAAGGTGTTGACCCCGGAAAAATCTTTTAGTTTCGCGGCCTGGATCGCCTGTTCGCCCAGATGGTTGCGCAACACATACTTCGGATTGTGCTTCAGCATCAAATCGGCCACCAGCCCAATATCGGCGTGCGCCAGGCGCTCCGAATACTGTAGCGCCCAGGCATCGAAGGCGGCCCTGTCCAGAAACAGATCGCGCACCGCTTCACGCCCCGTTGGCGTGCCGAAATGGCACAAACGGCGCCAGAAGATGGTGTAGTCCACCTTGTCCGCGGCCAGCAGCTTGAAGGTGGCTTCGATCAGGACCTTGTCTTCCGGACGGGCATCCGGCAGGCCCAGCTTGGCGCGCATGCGGGCCTCCAGCGCCTCGGGGAAAACCGTCTTGTAGGACTCCAGCGCGGCCAGCGCCTGGTCCTGCGCCTCGATCAGCGGCAGCAAGGCCTGCCCCAGGCAAAACAGGTTCCAGTAGGCGATGTTGGGCTGCTTGTTGTAGGCGTAGCGGCCCTGGGTGTCCGAGTGGTTGCAGACGTGGCCGGGGTCAAACGCATCGAGAAACTGGAAAGGGCCATAGTCGACGGTCAGTCCCAGGATGCTCATGTTGTCGGTGTTCATCACGCCATGGCAAAAGCCGGTGGCCTGCCAGGCGGCCATCAGGTCGGCCGTGCGTTCGCTGACGGCCTGCAGCAGGGCGGCATAGGGCTGGGCGCTGTCGCGGCAGGCGGGGTAAAAGTGGTCGATGACAAAATCGGCCAGCACCTTGAGCTGCCCGTGCTGGTCGCTGTAGCTGAAATGTTCGAAGTGTCCGAAGCGGATGAAACTCGGCGAGGTGCGTGTCACCACGGCAGCTGTTTCGATCTCTTCGCGGCGGACCCTGGCATCCGAGCCTGTGACACACAGGGCGCGCGTGGTCGGGATGCCCAGACCGTGCATGGCCTCGGAACAGAGGTACTCGCGGATCGAGCTGCGCAGCACGGCGCGGCCGTCGCCCATGCGGGAGTAGGGCGTCATGCCGGCGCCCTTGAGTTGCACTTCCTGGGGGCCGCCGGGGGTGGCCAGTTCACCCAGCAGGATGGCCCGGCCGTCACCGAGCTGGCCGGCCCACTGGCCGAACTGGTGGCCGCTGTAGACACTGGCCAGCGGCTGCGAACCCGGCGCCACCTGGTTGCCGGTGAACAGCGCCAGCGCTTCCTGCGATTCAAACCAGGCCTGGTCCAGACCCAACTCGCGGGCCAGGGCCTGGTTGCGGCTGACCCAATACGGGGCAGGCAGGGGGCTGGGAAGGCGGTCGGTATAAAAATCCGTACCCAGCCGGGCAAAACGGTTGGCCCATTTCAGGCCTGGGATCGCAGCAAGCGGCTCGCCGATGACAGAGTTCATGCTTCCATTGTCCTATGGAGCCCTGCGACCCTGTGCCGGTGGGGTTAAGCCGTTTTGGCCAACCGGGGCCGCGGAACCGGCTTTGCCAGGCCGCAGGCGCAGCGCCCCCTCGTGGGGTAGCGCAGTACGCGAAGTGACAAGCGTGGGGGCCTTATCCCTCGGGCCGGACAGCGTATGCGGCCAGGGCCTGTTCGTCGAGCATGGCGACACGGCCAAACTCCAGCGACACCAGGCCTTCCTGTTCCAGCGTCTTGAGGGCCCGGTTGACCGTCTGCCGCGACAGCCCGGCCAGGTGGCCGAGTTCTTCCTGCGACAGTACCAGCCGGCGCCGGCCCTGCCAGAACACCCGCGTCAGGTACAGAGCCACACGTTGCTCCGGGGAGCGCAGGCGTTCCGCCTCGATGATGGTCATGGCCTGGCCCAGGCGCCGGTTCAGGTGCGCCACCAGAAAGTGGTTGAAGGGCAGGCTGTGGGCCAGCAAGTCATCGAACTGGGCACGCGGCAGGCACAGCAGCAGGGTGTCGCGCAGGGCAATGACGTCATACCGGCGCGGCTCGGTTTTCAGGACCGAGCCCTCGCCAAACCATTCGCCATCCGGCACCCCGAGAAAAGCCGAGACCCGACCGGCGCAGGAGGTGCTTTGCAGCTTGACCAGCCCTGACAGCACGGCGTACCAGCCCTTGACCGGAGACCCCGCCGCCAGCATGACCTCGCCTTTGCGGCCCGACAGCGTGAGGGTGCGCTCCAGCAGGCGGGTCTGGGTGTCGGCGGGCAGCGCGGCAAACCACGGCTGGCCGCGCAGAAAGCGGTGGTGCGGGAAAACGGCTTCTTCAAGTGACATGGGGGCGATTGTCTCCGCAGCCGCGGGGGCACCCTCTCGCCGGTATGGGTACGTCCGGGCTTCATCGGGTTTATACCTACGAACTGTCGGAGCAGCGACATCTGTTGCCGGGCCCGGACGCGGCGGTGCACAGTGCGGCATGGCCATTCGCGTGGCGAGCCCGGCAACTGCCCGACCGTGATGCACGTCAAGAAAAACCGAGACACCTTCCCTGCGCTGTCGCCGAGGTGCTGATTGAGGCGCTGGTGGGTCCGGAATCCGCGTCGCGGGCGTTACCATGCATGCGGTTACCAGATTGCCTAACGGCGCAGTATTTTTACCGGACAAGAAAGGAAACAAAACCATGTTGGGTTTGATGCAAAACCAGCCACTGCTGATTTCATCGCTGATCGATTTTGCGGAGCGCCACCACGGCGATGCAGAGATTGTTTCGCGCCGTGTTGAAGGCGACATCCACCGCTACACCTACCGGGACGTGGCGCGCCGCTCGCGCCAGGTGGCCGGCGCACTGGACGCGCTCAAGCTGCAGTTCAGCGACCGGGTGGCCACGCTGGCCTGGAACGGTTACCGCCACCTCGAGCTGTATTTCGGCGTCAGCGGCTCCGGCCGTGTGCTGCACACGCTGAACCCGCGCCTGCACCCTGACCTGGTCGCCTGGATTGCCAACCACGCGGAAGACCAGGTGTTGTGTTTTGACATGTCCTTTCTTCCCTTGGTGCAGGCTTTCCATGCGAAATGCACGACCATCAAGCACTACATCGCGCTGTGTGATGCGGACAAGCTGCCCGCGGACAGCGGCATCCCCAACCTGAGCAGTTACGAGGCCTGGATCGCCCCCCATTCGCCGGACTACAGCTGGCCCAGTTTTGACGAAAACTCGGCCTCCAGCATGTGTTACACCAGCGGCACCACGGGCAACCCGAAAGCGGCGCTGTACAGCCACCGCTCGACCATTCTGCATGCCTACGCCGCAGCGTTGCCGGACGTGATGTGCCTGAGCGCACGCGACTCCATCCTGCCGGTGGTGCCCATGTTCCACGTCAACGCCTGGGGCATCCCGTATTCAGCCGCGCTGACCGGTGCCAAGCTGGTGTTTCCCGGCCCGGCACTGGACGGCAAGTCGATTTATGAACTGATCGAAGCCGAGAAGGTGTCTTACGCCGCCGGCGTGCCCACCGTCTGGCAGATGATGCTGGGCCACATGAAGCCCGCCGGCCTGAAATTCTCGACGCTCAAGCGCACGGTCATTGGTGGCTCGGCCTGTCCGCCCGCGATGATCCACGCCTTCCAGGAAGACTACGGCGTCGAGGTGCTGCACGCCTGGGGCATGACCGAGATGTCGCCGCTGGGCACGCTGTGTACGCTGAAAAACAAGCACCTGGACATGTCGAAAGACGAGCAGATGAAGATTCGCCTGAAGCAGGGGCGGGCCATCTACGGCGTGGACATGAAAATTGTCGACCCCGAGGGCAAGGAAATCGTCTGGGACGGCAAGGCCTTCGGCGACCTGCATGTGAAAGGTCCCTGGATCGTCGCCGAGTACTTCAAGGGCGAGGGTGGCAACCCGCTGGTGGACGGCTGGTTTCCGACCGGCGACGTGGCCACCATCGACCCCGATGGCTACATGCAGATCACCGACCGCAGCAAGGACGTGATCAAGTCCGGCGGCGAGTGGATCAGCTCGATCGACATCGAGAACATCGCCGTGGCCCACCCTGCCGTGGCCATGGCAGCGTGTATCGGTGTGAGGCATCCCAAGTGGGACGAGCGCCCCATCATTGCCGTGGTGAAAAAGCCGGGCGCCGAAGTCACCCGCGAGGAGCTGCTCAGTTTCTACGAAGGCAAGACGGCCAAGTGGCAGATTCCCGACGACGTCGTGTTTGTCGACGCGATTCCCCTGGGCGCGACCGGAAAAATGCTCAAGACACGCCTGCGCGAGCAGCTCAAGGACTACACCTTGCCCGGCCTGTGACGCCAACCTTGCCGCGGCCGGCAACGGGCCTGGCTGCGCGGTTCATTCCGCGCTGCAGAATGTCCGGATTTTTCTGCCGCGGCGATTTGTCACCTGCGCGATAGCCAGGCCGGTTTTTACGGGCAATCCCCTACGCTGCAGCGCACAAAAACTTGTACTCTGCCTGTATCAGTTAACAAGGAGACATTTGATGAAATTGACCATGAAAATTGTTGCAGCGTCGGCCATGATGATGGTTGCCGGTGTGTCCTTCGCCCAAAAGGGCGAGACCGTCAAAATGGTCAGGATTGACCCGCTGACCGGCTTGCTCGGGCCGGTGGGCGTCAGCCAGATCAAGGGCTACCAGTTCTTTGCCGAAAAATTCAGCGGCGCCGGCAACCCGGCTGGCGTGAAGTTTGAAATCACCCCCATCGACAACAAGCTCAGCCCCGCAGAAAGCCTGAATGCGTTGAAAGCAGCCATCGACCAGGGCGCGCGCTACATCATTCAGGGCAACGGTTCTTCGGTCGCCATGGCACTGTCAGATGCTGTCACCAAACACAACGAACGCAATCCCGGCAAAGAGGTGATGTACCTCAACGACTCGGCCGTGGACCCCGACCTGACCAACAGCAAGTGCAGTTACTGGCACTTCCGCTTCGATGCGGACACGTCGATGAAGATGGAAGCCATGTCCAGCTTCATGGCCGACCAGAAAGACATCAAGAAGATCTACCTGCTGAACCAGAACTACTCGCACGGCCACCAGGTTGCCAAGTTCGCCAAGGAGTCCCTGGGCCGCAAGCGTCCGGATATCCAGTTCGTGGGCGAAGACCTGCACCCGCTGGCGCAGACACGTGACTTCGCTCCGTACATCGCCAAGATCAAGGCCTCGGGCGCCGACACCGTGATTACCGGCAACTGGGGTTCCGATCTGTCGCTGCTGATCAAGGCCGCCAACGAAAACGGCTACACCGGCAAGTTCTTCACCTATTACGCCGGCGTCACAGGCACACCGACGGCCCTGGGCCAGAACGGTGCCGGGCGCGTTTACCAGATCGCCTACAACCACTACAACATGGGTGGGCAGATGGACAAATGGATGAAGGAGTTCAACGCCAAGTACAACGACGACTTCTACACCGGCTCCACCATCCGCATCTATGAAATGCTGGGCGCGGCCATGGCCAAGGCCAAATCCACCGATCCGGTGAAAGTAGCCGCTGCGATGGAAGGCCTGAAGGTCAAGAGCTTCAACGGTGAAGTCGAAATGCGCAAGACCGACCACCAGTTGCAGCAACCGCTGTACATGTCGGTCTGGCAAAAGGCCGATGCCAAGTACCCATACAGCCCCGAGAAAACCGGCATGACGCTTGCGGTCCTGAAAGAGTATCCCAACTATGTCTCGAGCACGCCGACCAGCTGCCAGATGAAGCGCCCGTAATCAAAAGCGCTTGAAACAGAGCCCGAGCGGGTCTGCCGTATCGGGCTCTTTTATTTTTTACCGTTGAGGAAGGTCAGCAGGAATGGAGTTTTTCATCATCTCGATGCTGAACGGGCTGAGCTACGGGCTTTTGCTGTTCATGCTGAGTTCCGGGCTTACGCTGATTTTCAGCATGATGGGCGTCCTGAATTTTGCGCACGCCAGCTTTTACATGCTGGGCGCCTATGTGGGCTACACCGTGGCCCAGTTCGTCGGCTTCTGGCCGGCGTTGGTCGCCGCCCCTCTGGTGGTCGGTGCCCTGGGCGCTTTGTTTGAGCGCCAGTTTTTGCGCAAGGTGCACAAATTCGGGCATGTCCCCGAGTTGCTGATCACCTTCGGCCTGTCTTACGTGATTGTCGAGCTGGTGCAGTTGATCTGGGGCCGTATTGCCGTCGAGTTCCACCCGCCCGCAGCACTTCAAGGCCCCGTTTTCACCCTGATCAACGATTCCGTCAAAGGCCTGAGCCTGATCTGGGGCACCGCGCCTGCGGAGCTGTGCAGCGCAGCCGATGCCGCCGTGCGGATTGTCTGCTCGCCGTTTCCCGCTACCCGGGGCTTCATGATGCTGGTCGCGCTGGTGATGCTGGCTTCCGTCTGGCTGCTGCTGACCCGCACCCGCATCGGCATGGTGATCCAGGCCGCGCTGACCCATCCGGAAGCGGTCGAGTCCCTGGGCCATAACGTTCCCCGCGTGTTCATGATGGTGTTCGGTGCGGGCTCCGCCCTGGCGGGGCTGGCGGGCGTAATCGGCGGCAGCACCTTTCTCACGGAGCCGGCGATGGCCGCCACCGTGGGCTCCGTCATCTTCGTGGTGGTGGTGGTCGGCGGCATGGGCTCCCTGTCCGGGGCGTTCGTGGCGTCCTTGCTGATCGGCGTCATCCAGACCTTTGCCGTGGCTTTCGACTATTCGCTGGCGACCCTGGCGCAACAGATCGGCTTGCCGCTCAGTGCGGGCGTGGCCGACAACTCCTACGTCAAGCTCACGCTGTCGCAGGTGGCGCCCATCCTTCCCTACCTGTTCCTGGTGCTCATCCTGATCTTCAGGCCCCGCGGCCTGCTGGGCAAGCGGGAGGGCTGATTCATGAAAAACCACTACCAATTTGCGCCGCTCAACATCGGGCGCTGGCTCACCTGGGGGCTGTTCGCCCTGGTTCTCGCCGTCGCGCCGCTGATGTTTGGCAGCGGGCTGGCCATGACGGTGCTGTCCCAGATGGGCATTGCCATCATTGCCTGCCTGTCCTACAACATGCTGCTGGGGCAGGGCGGCATGCTGAGTTTCGGCCATGCGGTGTACACCGGCCTGGGCTCGTTCCTGGCCATCCATGCGCTCAACAGCGTCGCCAGCGGCTCCCTGCCGCTGCCGGTGTCGCTGGTGCCCCTGGTGGGCGGACTGGCCGGCGTGGGCTTTGCGGTGCTGTTCGGTTATGTCACCACCCGCAAGTCCGGCACCACCTTTGCCATGATCACGCTGGGCCTGGGTGAACTTGTTTTTGCCCTGTCGCTGATGATTCCGGAATTTTTTGGCGGGGAAGGTGGCGTGTCAGGCAACCGGGTGACCGGCAGCGCCCGGCTGGGCATCACCTTCGGTCCGCAGATCCAGGTGTATTACCTGATCGCCGCCTACACCTTCGTCGCCGTCGGCGCCATGTTCGCCTTCACGCGAACCCCGTTGGGCCGCATGCTCAATGCCGTGCGCGACAACCCGGAACGCGTGGAGTTTGTGGGTTACGACACCCAGAAGGTCCGCTACATCGCCTTCATCATTGCCGGCTTTTTTGCCGGCATTTCGGGCGGGCTGGCCGCGCTCAATTTCGAGATCGTCACCGCAGAAGTGGTCGGGGCCGCGCGGTCAGGGGCCTACCTGCTGTTCACCTTTCTGGGCGGCGCCACCTTCTTTTTCGGGCCCATCATTGGCGCCATCCTGATGGTGCTGGCCTTTGTGCTGCTGTCCGAGTTCACCAAGGCCTGGCTGCTTTACCTGGGCCTGATTTTCCTGTTCATGGTCATGTACGCCCCCGGCGGCATTGCCAGCCTGATCATGATGAACCTGCGCGTGGCGATGTACGGCAAGCTCAGGCAGCTATGGGTCAGTTACCTGGCACTCGCGGTCACCGCGCTGGTCCTGCTGCTGGGCGCTGGCGCCATGATCGAAATGGTTTACCACCTGCAGCTCAACACCACGCTGGGGTCCAAGCTGCAGTTCCTGGGGGTTCCGCTGGACGCCAAGAGCGTCAACAGCTGGTTCGGCGCGGCACTGGTCATGCTGACCGGACTGGGCCTGTTCGAGGTCACGCGCCGGCAGTTCCTGCATGAGTGGGGCGAGATCCAGGAATACATTGAAAAAGAAATCAAACGCAGGGAGGCCATGTGATGTCGGGCTACGCTTTGGAGCTCAAAGACCTGCGCAAGAGTTTCGGCAAGACCGAAATCATCCGCGGCGTCAATCTTGCTGTGACCGCCGGCGAACGGGTCGGCATCATCGGCCCCAACGGTGCGGGCAAATCCACGCTGTTCAACCTGATCAGCGGACGCTTCGCTCCCACCAGTGGCGAGGTGCTGCTCAACGGTCAGCGCATCGACGGCAAGAAGCCGTTCGAGATCAACCGGGCCGGCCTGTCGCGCAGCTTCCAGATCACCAACATCTTCCCCAAGCTCAGTGTGTTCGAGAACCTGCGCTGCGGCGTGCTCTGGAGCCTGGGCTACAAGTACACCTTCCTGAAGTTCCTGGCCGACCTCGATGATGCGAACGAGCGCGCCGAGGAACTCATGCAGATGATCAAGCTCGATAAAAAGCGTGACGTGCTGGCCATCAACCTGACCTACGCGGAGCAGCGCGCGCTGGAGATCGGCATCACCATTGCCGGCGGTGCCAACGTCATCCTGCTCGACGAGCCGACCGCCGGCATGAGCCGCAGCGAAACCAGCCGCTTCATCAGCCTGATCAAGGAGGTAACGACAGGCAAGACCCTGCTCACGGTCGAGCACGACATGGGGGTGGTGTTCGGGCTGGCCGACAAGATCGCGGTGGTGGTCTACGGCGAGGTGCTGGCCTTTGACGTGCCTGAAGCGGTACGCGCGAATCCGCGTGTGCAGGAGGCCTACCTGGGCTCTGCCGTGGCCGATTCCCAGGCGGGGGGACACTGAACATGCTCAAAATAGAAAACCTCCACGCCTATTACGGCAAGAGCCATGTGCTGCACGGTGTCCACTTCGAGGTCCAGCCCGGTGAAATTGTGGCCCTGCTGGGGCGCAACGGTTCCGGCCGGTCCACCACGGCCAAGGCCATCATGGGCCTGGTGGAGTGCGAAGGCGACATCCACTGGAAAGGCCGGCGCATCACCGGGCAGAAGGCCTACGAGATCGCCCACCTGGGCATTGGTTATGTGCCGGAAAACCGCGACATCTTCCCGACGCTCACCGTGCACCAGAACCTCATGCTCGGGCAAAAAGGCAAGGGCAAAGGCAGCCGGTGGTCGTTTGAAGACATGTACCGCATGTTTCCGCGCCTGAGGGAAAGGCAGCACACCGAAGCCGGCGTGTTGTCGGGGGGCGAGCAGCAGATGCTTACGCTGTGCCGCGCACTGATGGGCGACCCAGACCTGATCATCATCGACGAACCGACCGAAGGGCTGGCGCCCAAGATCGTCGAACTGGTGGGGCAGTACCTTCAGACCCTGAAGGCCAAGGGCATTTCGGTGCTGCTGATTGAGCAGAAGCTGACCATTGCCATGGCGATTTCAGACCGGGCGCTGGTCATGGGCCATGGCAGCATCGTGTTTGAAGGCACGCCGGAAAGCCTGCGCGCCGACGCCTACACCCGCAAGGAGTGGCTGGAAGTCTGAGGCCGGCTTTGTCACGGCAGGGACAAGGTCGGCACCGGCAAGTCTTGCAGTGCCCCGCCAGCCTTCTACAATGACAAATAGAACGGTCGTACTATTTTTGAATGCCAAGCCGTTTGAAAATCATCACCTGATCCCGCCAACGGCCGGGTAACACGCAACAAAGGAAAAGCAAATGACAGCCAAATACGAAGTTCACGGCAGTGTCGCGGTGATCACCCTGGACAACCCGCCGGTCAACGGTCTGGGTTATGCCACCCGGGTGGGCATCACCGACAGCCTGCAAAAAGCCAATGCCGATGCGGCCGTCAAATCCATTGTGCTCACCGGTGCTGGCAAAGCCTTTTCCGGTGGCGCCGACATCAAGGAATTCGGCTCGCCGAAAGCGCTGGCCGAGCCCAACCTGCTCAGCGTCATCCTGGCCGTCGAGAACTCGTCCAAGCCGGTGGTGGCTGCAGTGCACTCGGTGTGTATGGGTGGCGGCCTCGAACTGGCACTCGGTTGCCACTACCGCATTGCCGCACCCGGCTGCAACGTGGCCCTGCCTGAAGTCAAGCTCGGCCTGATCCCCGGTGCCGGCGGTACGCAGCGGTTGCCGCGCGCTCTCGGTGTGGAACCAGCCCTGAACATGATCGTCAGCGGCGAGCCGGTCAAGAGTGAGCTGCTGGCCCAGATCCCCGGCCAGAAGCTGTTCGACAAGATGGCGGCGTCCGCTGAATCGCTGGCCCAGGAAGCGCTGGCCTTTGCCCAAGCCGTGTCCGACACGCGCCCCTTGCCGCTGGTGCGTAACCTGCCTTGCAAACACCCGGGCGGCGACGCCTACTTCCAGTTTGCGCGCAACATGGTCAAGGGCATGGCCAAAAACTTCCCGGCCCCGGTCAAGTGCGTGGACGCGGTGGAAGCCGCGACCAAGAAAAAATTCGACGAAGGCATGCTGTTTGAGCGCGAGATCTTCATCAACCTGATGTGGACCCCGGAGAGCAAGGCGCTGCGCCATATCTTCGCGGCCGAGCGTGCGGCCTCCAAAATTCCGGACGTGCCGGAAGACACACCCAAACGAGAGATCAAGTCCATCGCCGTGATTGGCGCCGGCACCATGGGCGGCGGCATTGCCATGAACTTCCTGAACGCCGGCATCCCCGTCAAGATGCTGGAGATGAAGCAGGAAGCGCTGGACAAGGGCCTCGCCACCATTCGCAAGAACTACGAAGCCCAGGTCAAGAAAGGCAAGCTCAAACAGGACAAGTACGAGCAGCGCATGGGCCTGCTGAGCACCACGCTGAGCTACGACGACCTGAAAGACGCCGACCTGGTGATCGAGGCCGTGTTCGAGGAAATGGGCGTCAAGGAAAAAGTATTCAAGGAACTCGACCGCGTGATGAAGCCCGGCGCCATCCTGGCCTCCAACACCTCGACGCTGGACGTCAACAAGATCGCGGCCTTCACCAAGCGCCCCCAGGATGTGGTGGGCATGCATTTCTTCAGCCCGGCCAACGTGATGAAGCTGCTTGAAGTGATTCGCGGCGAAAAAACCGCCAAGGACGTGCTGGCCACGGTGATGGCCTCAGCCAAGAAGATCAGGAAGACCGCGGTCGTGTCCGGCGTCTGCGATGGCTTCATCGGCAACCGCATGATCGAGCAGTACGGCCGCCAGGGCGGCTTCCTGCTCGACGAGGGCTGCACACCCGCGCAGGTCGACAAGGCCATGGAAAAATTCGGCATGGCCATGGGCCCGTTCCGCATGGGCGACCTGGCCGGCAACGACATCGGCTGGGCCATCCGCAAGCGCCGCTACCAGGAAAAGCCGGACATGAAATACAGCAAGACCGCCGATTTGCTGTGCGAGAAGGGACGTTTCGGCCAGAAAACCGGCGCAGGCTGGTACGACTACGTGCCCGGCAAGCGCGATGCGATTCCGAATGCCGAAGTGGTCAAGATGATTGAAGACCACCGCGCCTCGCTGGGCATCACGCCGCGCAAGATTTCCGACGAGGAAATCGTGCAGCGTCTGGTTTACGCGCTGGTCAACGAGGCGGCGCACATTCTGGAAGAGGGCATAGCGTCGAAGGCCAGCGACATCGACATGGTCTACCTCATGGGTTACGGCTTCCCGATCTACCGCGGCGGCCCCATGAATTACGCCGACCAGGTGGGCCTGTTCAACGTGGTGCAGAGCATGAAGCGTTTTGCCCAGAACCCGCTGGACGACGCGAAATTCTGGCAGCCGGCACCGCTGCTGGCCCGCCTTGCCGCTGAAGGCAAGACCTTCAACTGACGGCCACCGAAGGCAAGACGTTCAATTAATTCCCGGAGATTTTCATGACTTCAGCTGTAATCGTTTCCACCGCCCGCACCCCCCTGGCCAAAAGCTGGAAGGGCTCTTTCAACATGACCCATGGGGCCACCCTGGGCGGCCACGCGGTCGAACACGCGATCAAGCGCGCCGGCATCGAAGCTGGCGAGGTCGAGGATGTGATCATGGGCTGCGCCAACCCCGAAGGCGCGACGGGCGCCAACATTGCGCGCCAGATCGCGCTGCGCGCCGGATGTCCCATCACCGTGTCGGGCATGACCGTCAACCGCTTCTGCTCGTCCGGCCTGCAGACCATTGCCCTGGCGGCGCAGCGCATCATTGCCGGTGAAGCCGACATTTATGTGGCCGGTGGCGTTGAGAGCATTTCCTGCGTGCAGCAGGAAATGAACACCCACATGCTGGCCGACCCGTGGCTGGTCAAGAACAAGCCCGAGATTTACTGGAACATGCTGCAGACGGCCGAGCAGGTCGCCAAGCGTTACGGCATCTCGCGCGAGCAGATGGACGAATACGGCGCCGCCAGCCAGCAAAAAGCCTCGGCCGCGCTGGCTGCCGGCCTGTTCGATGCCGAAATTGCACCGATCACCGTCACCATGGGTGTGGCCGACGCGGTGATGGGCCTGACCACCAAGCAGGTGACGGTCAGCAAGGACGAAGGCATTCGCGAAGGCACGACCAAGGAAGGCATCAGCGGCATCAAGCCGGCCGTTCCCGGAGGCGTGATTTCTGCCGGCAATGCCAGCCAGTTTTCCGACGGCGGCGGCGCTGTGGTGGTGATGGATGAAAAAGTGGCCGAGAAAAAAGGCCTCGCGCCGCTGGGCCGCTTCCTCGGTTTTGCGGTTGCCGGCTGCGAGCCTGACGAAATGGGCATCGGCCCGGTCTACGCCATTCCCAAGGTGCTGGCGCGCCTGGGCCTCAAGGTCAGCGACATCGACCTGTGGGAGCTCAACGAAGCGTTTGCCGTGCAGGTGATTTATTGCCGCGACAAGCTGGGCATTCCGATGGACAAGCTCAACGTCAACGGTGGTGCGATTGCGGTCGGCCACCCCTACGGCGTCAGCGGCCAGCGCCTGACCGGCCACGCGCTGATCGAAGGCAAGCGCCGCGGTGCCAAACGTGTCTGCGTGACCATGTGTATTGGCGGTGGCATGGGTGCGGCCGGCATTTTCGAAGTCCTGTAAGAGGCGGGCAACGCATGGATGAAACCCTGCTCCTTCAGAAAGGGCAGGCGTTTCTGGCCCTGCAGCCTTTCAGTGTGTTGATAGGCGCCGAGCTGCATGCCTTGTCCCTCGGTCGCTGCGAGTTGCAGGTGCCTGTCACGCAAAACATCCTCCAGCAAAACGGTTTTGTGCATGGCGGCGTGGTCAGCTACGCGGCCGACAATGCGCTGACCTATGCCGGCGGCACGGCCCTGGACTGGGCCGTCGTCACCTCCGAATTCAAGATCAACTACGTGCGGCCCGCAGTCGGCGAGCGCCTGATTGCGCGCGCCGAGGCCGTGCATGCCGGCAAATCGCAGGCAGTGTGCCGCTGCGACGTGTTTGTTGTGGCGGGCGGCCAGGAAAAACTCTGCGCCGTAGCCCAGGGCACGATCGTCCGGCTGCCGGGCAAAAGCAGCGCCACCTGAACCTCCTCCAGATCGGATCCCCATGAGCCTGAGACCCACCCTTGATTTCCTGCTCTACCAGTGGCTGGGCGCCGAGTCGCTGAACCAGCGCGAGCGTTTTTCCGACCATTCGCGCGAGACCTTCGACGCGGTGTTCGACACCTGCGAGCGCATTGCGCGTGAAAAATTTGCGCCCTTCAACCGGCTGGTCGACACCCAGGAGCCGCACTTCGATGGCGAAAAAGTCATCCTGCCGCAGGCCACACACGACGCCCACAAGGCCTACGCCGGCTCCGGGATGCTCAGCGCAGCCCAGGACTACGACGAAGGCGGCATGCAGCTGCCTTACACCATCGAGGCGGCGGCCAACTGCTTTTTTGCCATGGCCTCGGTCAGCATAGGCTCCAGCCTGCTGACCAAGGGCAATGCCAACCTGCTGCTGGTGCACGGCACCGAAGCGCAGAAAGAGGTGTTTGCACGTAACGAATTTTCCGGGCGGTTTTCCGGCACCATGTGCCTGAGCGAACCGCAGGCCGGTTCCTCGCTGAGCGACATCACGACACGCGCCGTTCCTGACGGCACCGATTTTGAGGCCGAGCCGCTGGGCCCGCGCTACCGCCTCACCGGCAACAAGATGTGGATATCAAGCGGCGAGCACGAGCTCACCGAAAACATCATCCACCTGGTGCTGGCCAAGATCCCCGGGCCGGACGGCAAGCTGATTGCCGGCACACGCGGCATCTCGCTGTTCATCGTGCCCAAGAAAATGGTGGGCACCGATGGCCAGCTGACCGGCGAACGCAATGACGTGGCGCTGGCCGGCCTGAACCACAAGCTGGGCTGGCGCGGCACGACCAACACGCTGCTCAATTTCGGCGAAGGCAAATACCCGGTGGGCGGCCAGGCCGGGGCCATCGGCTACCTGGTCGGCAAGCCGCATGAAGGCCTGCGCTGCATGTTCCACATGATGAACGAGGCCCGCATCGGCGTCGGCACGGCGGCCGTCATGCTGGGCATGGCTGGTTATTACGCCTCGCTGGACTACGCCAAGAACCGGCCGCAGGGCAGGCCGGTCGGACCGGCGGGCAAGGACTCGGCCCAGCCGCAGGTGCGCATCATCGAACATGCCGATGTCAAACGCATGCTGCTGGCGCAGAAAGCCTATTGCGAAGGTGCGCTTGCACTGGAGCTTTACTGCGCCCGCCTGGTGGACGAGCAGCACACCGCCGAAGCGCAGGCGGCCGATGAGGCCCGGCTGCTGCTGGAGGTGCTGACGCCGATCGCCAAAAGCTGGCCCAGCGAATGGTGTCTGGAGGCCAATTCACTGGCCATCCAGATCCACGGCGGCTACGGTTACACGCGTGACTTCCCCGTCGAGCAGTACTGGCGCGACAACCGCCTGAACATGATCCATGAAGGCACGCACGGCATCCAGGCCACAGACCTGCTGGGCCGCAAGGTGTTGATGGAGGGCGGCAAGGGCCTGCAGCTGCTGGCCGCGCGCATCAACGCCACGATAACGCGCGCCGCCCAGGTGCCGGAACTCGCGGCATATGCCAAGGCGCTGGGCCAGGCGCTGCAGCAGGTCGGCACGACCACCCAGGCCGCCTGGGCCACCGGCAACCCGCAGGATGCACTGGCCAATGCCGTGCCCTACATGCAGGGCTTCGGCCATACCGTGCTGGCCTGGATCTGGCTCGATGTGGCGCTTACCGCGCTGCAGGCCGATGCTACAAAATCCATAGCTGTTACCGCCGGTAAATTGGGCGCGGTCCGCTACTTTTATCACTACGAATTGCCTAAAATCGACGCCTGGCTCCAGGTGGTCGCAGACCGCGACCTGACCTGCGCCGACTTGCCGGAGGAGGCGTTCTGATGGGTTTTTTCAAGGAATCGGGTAGCACCACGTCGAGCAAGTCGATTGCCCGGCTGCAGCAGCTGATCTGGATCCTGATCTACGGCGGGCTGCTTACGCTGGTGCTGGGCCTGTCGGTGCAGCGCATGGATGCCGCGCTCGGCTGGTCCATGGTGGTCGCCGGCGGCATCGCGGCGGCCATCGGTTTTGTGCTGATCTACGTGCGTTCCCGCCTGACCAGCAGCGACTGACCCGTCCGGCCTGCGACAGCAGGCAGGCGCGCTTTGCGCGACACTCGTTCCCATCTTCCCCAACAACAAGGAGCCCCTCATGACCCGTACCATCCAGCAGCTGTTCGACCTCACCGGCAAGACCGCCCTCGTCACCGGCGGTTCACGCGGCCTGGGCCTGCAGCTGGCGCAGGCGCTGGGCGAAGCCGGCGCCAAAATCATGCTGAGTTCGCGCAAGGCAGAAGACCTCGAAGAGTCGGCCGCCACGCTGAAGGCCGCCGGCATAGCCGTGGACTGGATCGCTGCCGATTGCTCGAAAGAAGCGGACATCCGCGCGCTGGCCGATGAAACCATCAAGCGCTTCGGCCATGTGGACATCCTCGTCAACAATGCGGGCGCCGCCTGGGGCGCGCCGGCCGAAGACCACCCGGTCGAAGCCTGGGACAAGGTCATGAACCTGAACATCCGCGGCTACTTCATCCTGAGCCAGCACATCGCCAAACACAGCATGATCGCGCGGCGCTCCGGCCGCATCATCAACGTGGCCTCCATCGCCGGCCTGGGCGGCAACCCGCCCGAGATGACCACCGTGGCCTACAACACGTCCAAAGGGGCGGTGATCAACTTCACGCGCGCACTGGGTTGCGAATGGGGCAAGTACAACATCACCGTCAACGCGATTTGCCCGGGCTTTTTCCCGAGCAAGATGACGGTGGGCACACTCAAGGCCCTGGGCGAGGAAAAACTGGCCGCCCACGCGCCGCTGCAGCGCCTGGGCGACGACGAAGACCTCAAGGGCCTGTGTGTGCTGTACGCGTCGGACGCCGGCAAACACATCACCGCGCAGTGGCTGGCCGTGGACGGCGGCGTCTCCGCCGTCACAGGCGGCTAGCGTGGGCTGCTGCGCAGGCGTGATGCGTCGTTGGGCGGTGCCCGGAATCCTCACGTGCCGGGGTACGTTCCGGTTCCTGCGCTCCGTCCGCCTCGGCTGACGCCCGCTCGCTACACCCACAGGAAAAACAAGTATGAAATTCGGCGTCGAGATTCCCTTTGTCCATCACCTCGGTTTCGAGCTCGTGCTGTTCGAAGGCGGGGCCTCGCAGATCGACTACACGCCCCTGGCCGAGCACCTGAACTCGTTTCATGTCACGCACGGCGGCGCACTGATGACGCTGCAGGACGTGGTCATGGCAACGGCAGCGCGCAGTGTGCAGCAGGACATGGGCGTGGTCACCATCGAGATGAAAACCAGCTTCATGCGCCCGGCGCCCGGTGACGGCAGCAAGCTGACGGCCAAGGGCCGGCTGATCCACCGCACGGCGACCATGGCCTTCACCGAAGGCACGGTGTACGACGACCAGGGCCGTATCTGCTCGCATGCCACCGGCACCTTCAAGTACGTCAAACGCCTGCCGGTAGGCCCCAAAGGGGTGAATACCCTCAAGACCGTGATTTCAACCGATTAGTGGGCAGAACGTATTTTTACAAGACAAATCGTGCTTCAGCCCTTATTCCACGGTCACCAGAAGCTCTCAAATCAATAGCAAATTACATTTCCCCAGGAGACACCCCCATGCCACGCAACCAGCAAATCCTTCTCGACAACCGCCCCACCGGCGAAGCCGTCGCCAGCAACTTCAAGCTCGTCAGCAGCGATACGCCGGCGTTGACCGACGGCCAGGTGCTGGTGCGGCATCATTTCATGAGCCTGGACCCCTACATGCGCGGCCGCATGAACGACGCCAAGAGTTATGCCCAGCCGCAGGCCCTGGGCCAGGTCATGGGCGGCGGAACGGCCGGCGAAGTGGTCGAGTCGAAAAACCCGAAGTTCGCCGTCGGCGACAAGGTCGTCGGCATGGGCGGCTGGCAGGAGTACAGCGTGGTCGATGCAACCCAGCCCGGCGCCCTGCGCAAGGTCGACACCACCCATGTGCCGCTGTCGCATTACCTGGGCGCCGTGGGCATGCCCGGCGTCACCGCCTGGTACGGCCTGGTGAAGATCATTGAGCCGAAAGCCGGCCAGACCGTGGTGGTCAGCGCCGCCACCGGCGCCGTGGGCAGTGCCTTCGGCGCTTTGGCCAAGGCGCGCGGCTGCCGCGCGGTCGGCATCGCAGGCGGCGCCGAGAAATGCAAATACGCGGTGGAAGAGCTCGGCTTCGACGCCTGCATCGATTACAAACAGCACAAGGACGCGGCTTCGCTGTCGAAGGCGCTCAAGGAAGCCTGCCCCGACGGTATCGACGGCTACTTCGAAAACGTCGGTGGCATGGTCCTGGACGCCGTGCTCACGCGCATGAACGCCTTCGGCCGCATTGCGCTGTGCGGCATGATCGCTGGTTATGACGGCCAGCCGCTGCCCATGACGTATCCACAGCTGATTTTGACGAATCGCCTGAAAATCCAGGGGTTCATCGTCAGCGAACACATGGAAGTCTGGCCGGAGGCCCTGAAGGAACTCGGCACGCTGGTCGGCACCGGCAAGCTCAAGCCGCGCGAGACCGTTGCGCAGGGCATCGCTGCGGCTCCGGAAGCTTTTCTTGGCCTGCTGAAGGGCAAAAATTTCGGCAAGCAGTTAGTCAAGTTGGTCTGACGCGGCATTTTTTCCGCCGTTGAAAGGGATGCCATGAATGTCACCCACGAAGTCTTCAACCAGCCCGAGCCGCTGGTCGACTACAACCTGTTCGACACCAATCGCGGCCTGCGCGATGCGCTGAAGTTCAATGCGCCGCAGCTGGCGACGGCGGAGCTGAGTGCGCTGGGAGCAAACCTTGGCAGTGCGGAGATGCAAACGCATGCGCGCCTGGCCAACACGCACACGCCGCAGTTGCACAGCCACGACCGCTTCGGCCGGCGGGTGGATCAGGTGGAGTTTCACCCGAGTTATCACGAACTGATGAAGCTGGCCGTCAGCGCGGGACTGCACGGAACGCCGTGGAGCGGGGAAGGCGCATCGCCGCACGTGCTCAGAGCCGCCGGTTTTATGCTTTTCACCGAGCTCGAGCCGTCCATCCTGTGCCCGATCTCCATGACCTACGCGGTCACGCCGGCGCTGCGTGACAACGCCGCCATCCACGCCGACTGGGCACCCCGGCTCACCAGCCGTGCCTACGACCCGGCGCTCAAGCTGTTCTCCGAGAAAACTGGTGTGACCATGGGCATGGGCATGACCGAGAAGCAGGGCGGCTCAGACGTGCGCGCCAACACGACGCAGGCCGTGCCCGATGGCAGCGACGGGTGGGGCC
>ERZ1292640.300-Hain-H43-02um-R1-300-length-39995-cov-20_pt1 | contig 39995 bp, 31 predicted proteins | sample MGYA00564404_ERZ1292640 | MGnify/ENA primary metagenome ERZ1292640 (study PRJEB36523, sample SAMEA6512636) | groundwater metagenome | collected 2019-01-08 | study: AquaDiva: Metagenomics assemblies of 32 groundwater samples | reverse complement strand
CGACTGTTCACGTCCATCGCAATGACTTCCGTCAGTTTTTCAGCATCCTGCTAGGGGTGGGACGGAAACCCCCAGCGCCGTGCGGGCTCTCAATGTGCCTTTCCTGCTGACCGTGCAGCAAGCCGCTGAGCGGGTGGGGAAACGGAGGCCGCAGTTCTCGGAGTTGGCGAATACCCTCAACCTGCCGTCCAAACTCGCTGCCTCGCGCCGTGGCGGGTCACCACCCAAGCTGTACGCGCCCGCGGTCATCGAGCGACTCGACCGCTTCCTGAGGGCCTGTCGCGAGCTGGGGGGCGACGTGGTCCTACGCAGGCTCACGCGGGAGCGGCCATGAAGACCGATACGCTCGGCGACTACGCCTTCCTCACGCCAGAGGATCGCCTGCGCCGGATCACGGAGATCCTGGCCAAGGGTGTCCTGCGGGTGGTTGAGCGCCAGCGCCAAGAAGCCGCGCAGGATCGCGCCTTTGGCGACGCCCTGGCCGCCGAGATCGCGGCGTTGCCGGGAGGTGCAGGTTGACTTCACCAGGAGATTCCGCCCTCATGGCTCCTGACATGCGTACCGGGGTAGCGGGAGCGGAGAAGGCCGTAACGCCCACGACCATCTGCGCGGCCATCTACGTCCGAGCGTCCACCGAGGACCAGGTCAACGGCCAGTTCACGACCCTGGCTGCCCAGGAATCGTACTGCCGTGACTACATCAAGATCCGTGTCCAACAGGGCTGGCAGGTCTACCCCGAGGTCTTCAGCGACGAGAAATCGGGCGGCACGATGGACCGGTCCGGCCTGCATCACCTCATGGCGGCCGTGGAGGCCGGGAAGGTCCAGGCCGTCGTGGCCAAAGCCAGCGACCGGCTCAGCCGGGACATGCTGGACGGGCTGATGCTGCGCAAATTCCTCGCCGAGCACGGTGCCAAGTTCTACGGCGTCATGGACCCCGCCGACAGCGAGACACCCGCCGGGGAGTTCATGCAGAACGTCATCATGGGTATGGCCCAGTGGGAGCGTAAGACCATCGCCAAGCGGACGAAGGACAAGCTGTCCGCCATGCGTAAGAACGGGCTGTGGACTGGGAGCCCCGTGATCCTCGGCTACGATCTCACGGACAAGGCCTTGGTGGTCAACGAGGCCGAGGCCGCCCTGATCCGCCTGATCTTCGAGAGGTACCTGCAGGACCCGTCGTTGCGCCGGCTCGCTGAGTACCTGAATGCCCAGGGCCACCGGACCAAGCGGTACGAAGCCCGGTCGGGCAAGGGCGTGCGCAAGGGTGGCAAACTCTTCACCCGGCCGATCCTGCACTATCTGCTCACGAACGTGCACTACACGGGCCGGCTGAAGCTGGAGACCGGCGAGCTCGTGTCGGCGAAGCATCTGGCGATCATCGAGATCGGGCTGTTCGACCGGGTCCAGGCTCGGCTTACGGCCAACAGCGGGCACAGCCACTCGGTGCGCGTTGGGCTGAATCGGCACGCCTTCCTGCTCAAGGGGCTGGTACGGTGCGCGGTCTGTGGGTCGACCATGACCCCCTCACCGGGGAAGGGCCGGTCCGGCGTCATGTACCGATACTACCGGTGCACGTCCGCGAACAATCAGGGCACGGCCGCATGCACGGTCCGAGCCGTGGCCGCGGAACCGCTCGAGGCCAACATCGTGGCCCGCCTCAAGCTCCTCTCCACGAACCCTGATCTGCTCAACCGGATCGTCGGCGAGGCGCAGGCGGCGTCGGTGACCGAGCTGCCGTTGCTGGCTGGCCGCCGGGACCAGCTGGAGGGGGACGTGCGGCGGGTGTCCGAGGACGCCACCGGCCTCGTTCAGGCTCTGTCGCGGTTGGGACGGGAGGGAGGCGAGCTGGGGCTCGTCGCTCGCGAGCTCAAGGCGCTGGAGGCTGAGAAGGCCGAGCTTGAGGGGAATCTGGCGAAGGTCCGGAACGAGATCGACCGGCTACGGGGACGGGTCATCGACGCGGAGGTCCTGCGGGCAAACCTCGCCGAGATCACGAAGGTCTATGACCAGTTGGAACCGACTGAGCGGCAGGAACTCTTCCGGTTGCTCGTAGCGCAAGTGGTCTACGACGGCCGCGACCGGACCGTGCGGTTGACGCTGCGCCAGCTACCGGCGATGGGACCACTCCTTGAGACGGGCTGTCAGGAACTCGACACTAACCGGTTTGATCACTGTCATAAACGCCTGGGGCGCCTGGATTCGAACCAGGGAATGCAGGATTCAAAGTCCCGTGCCTTACCACTTGGCTACGCCCCAAAGAGAATACCCAACCACCTGCCTCGCAAACTTCCCGTGCCTTAGCGCGCGGGTCGCCGAAGGCGACAGTCCATAACCTATACCACTCGCGCCAGCGAGTCTGCGAGCTACCACTTGGCTACGCCCCAATCACCATTCAGTGTAGCGCCGAGAACCCGATCGCAGGGCTACGGCTCATGTCATCGCAGGCGATAGGGAGTATGGATGCAGACCGCTTGCGGCCACGCGTTACCACGCGACCGGAAGGCCCGCGGCCGGGTTCGACGAGACATTCACGCTTCCCCCGTACGGCATCTGCTCCATCACCCTCGTGGGCCGGTGACCCGGATATGATTCAATAGAACGATGAAGAAGCTCTACCACAGCATCCTGTCCGGGGTGAGAGGCACCCCATTCGCCGTCCGGTATCCCGACGGGTCCACGGTCGCTTACGGCGGCGAGGGCACCCCGAAATTCACGCTCGTCCTCCGGACCGAGGCCGCAATGCGTGCGATCATGGTCAACGTCGACCTCGGGTTCGGCGAGGCGTACATGTACGGGGCCCTCGACATCGAGGGGGAACTGCTCGACTTCCTGATGATGGCCCTGACCTCGAACCTCGAATCCGAACTTCGACGGGTCTCCGGCCAGCCGACGATGATCCTCCGGCACCTGCCCAGCTACCTCCGGGTCTTCTGGCAGGCCCTCTACCAGCCGCACACGTACGAGACCGACAAACGGTACATCTCCGAACCGTACGACCTCGGGAACGATTTCTACGCCAAGTGGCTCGACAAGGACGTGCTCTACTCCTGCGGCTACTTCAAGACGCCGGACGACTCCATCGATGCCGCGCAGGAGCAGAAGCGGGAGCACGTCTGCCGGAAGGCCCTGCTCAAGCCCGGCGAGACCCTCCTGGACATCGGGTGCGGTTGGGGCGGCCTGCTCATCTGGGCGGCCCAGCATCACGGCATCTCGGGCGTGGGCGTGACGCTGTCCAAGGAGCAGGCCGCGTTCGGGAATCTGCGGATCAAGGAGGCCGGGCTCGGGGACAAGATCCATGTCGAGCACTGCCACTGGCAGGACATCGAGAAATGGAACAAGGTCTTCGACAAGGTCGTTTCCGTGGGCTGTCTCGAGCACGTGGGCAAGAAGTGGCACGACCGGTTCTTCGGCGTCGTGAAGAAGTCGTTGAACCCCAAGGGCACGTTCGTCCTGCACACGATCGGGAAGCAGCGTCCGGGCATCTCGCTCGCGTTCGGGAACAAGTACATCTTCCCGGGCGTCTATACGGCCACGCTGGTCGAGATCGCGACGTGCCTGGAGAAGCAGGGGATGCGCGTCCAGGACGTCGAGAACCTGCGGCTGCACTACTCGCTCACGTGCCGGCGCTGGGCCGCGGATTTCGAGGCCCACGCGGACGAGTTCCGGGCCCAGTACGGCGACCCGTTCGTCCGGATGTTCCGGCTCTACCTGGTAAACGGAATCGCGATGATGGCCCACGCCGACAACGAGCTCTTCCAGGTCGTGGCCACGCCGGGCATCGACAACGTCCGGCCCCTCACGCGCGACTACCTGTACCGGGCCTAGCCGCGCTCCGAGGGTGTAGGCTGAAGTCCATGGCTGCCGGACGGATCGTGGTCATAGAAGACGAGGCGGACATCCTCGAGGTGATCCGGTACAACCTCGCGCGCGAGGGGTACAAGGTCATCACGAGCCGGGACGGCGAGGAGGGCCTCGCGGTCGTCCGCACCGAGGCCCCCGACCTCCTCCTCCTCGACCTCATGCTCCCCGGGCTCGACGGGATCGAGATCTGCCGCCGGCTCAAAGAGGACCCCGTCACCAAGCCGATCCCGATCGTGATGGTCACGGCCAAGGGCGAGGAGTCCGACATCGTGCTCGGGCTCGGGGTCGGCGCCGACGATTACGTGACGAAGCCGTTCAGCCCGAAGGAGCTGCTCGCCCGGGTGAAGGCGGTCCTGCGCCGGGGGCCCCTGCGGGAGGAGCGCGGCGAGGGCGAGCGGATCGTGCGCGAAGGGATCGTGGTCGACGCGGCGCGCCACGAGCTCCTCGTGGACGGGAAGCCGGTCACCGTGACCGCGACGGAGTTCCGGCTCCTGCACTTCCTCGCCTCCCATCCGGGTCGCGTGTTCACGCGCGACCAGCTCCTGACCCGCGTGATCGGGGAGTCGGCGGTGGTCGTGGACCGCAACATCGACGTCCACGTGCTGGCGGTCCGGAAGAAGCTCGGGGACCATCGCGAGCTGATCGAGACGATCCGCGGCGTCGGTTACCGGTTCCGCGACGCCGAGAGCTAGCCCTTGTTCCGCACCCGGTTGCTCTGGCGGCTTTACGCGGGCTACGTCGCGCTCATCGTGCCCACGACCGTCGCGCTCGGACTCCTGATCGGGTGGCGGCTCGACCGGGACGCGCGCCACGACCTCGAATCGTCGCTGCGGGCCAAGGCCGTCCTGCTCGGCGACCTCGCGGAGCACGGAGGCTTCCGGGGGCCGGCGCTCGAGGCGCGCATCCGGGAGCTGGGCTCCGAGGTGGCGACCCGGCTCACGATCGTGCGGGCCGACGGAGTGGTGGCCGCGGACTCCGAGGAGGAACCCGCGCGGATGGACAATCACGGGACCCGGCCCGAGATCCTGGCGGCGCGCGAGGCGGGCGCGGGCGTCGCGACCAGGTGGAGCCACACTCTGGGCGTGGACATGATGTACGTGGCCGTGGCGATCGGGAGGAAAGGTCGTCTACTCGGATACGCGCGCGCGGCCCTGCCGCTGACCGCTGTCCGCGACCGGCTCGCCCACGTCCGCACCCTTGTGATCCTGGGGGTCCTCATCGCGACGGCGGGCGGGCTCATGCTCGGCTTCCTCTTTGCCCGGTCGGTCACCCGACCGCTGACTGCGCTGACCGAGGCCGCGGAATCGATCGCGGGGGGCGGTCCGAACCGCGAGATCCGGACCGATGCGCCGGCCGAGATCGGCCAGTTGGCCGCAGCGTTCAAGCGGATGACCGGGCGGCTGGAGGAACGGATGGAGGCGATTCGCCGGCTCGAGACCGTGCGGCAGGACTTCGTCGCGAACGTATCGCACGAACTCAAGACTCCGGTGACCGCTATCCGCGGGCTCGCCGAGACCCTGATCGACGATCCGGCCATGGACCGCGAGACGCACCGGGGGTTCCTGGCCAAGGTGCGGGATCAGGCCGAGCGGCTGAGCCGGCTCGTCGGCGACCTGCTCGCGCTGTCCCGGGTCGAGTCGGGCGGCGCGGCGCTGGAGCGGGAGGCCCTGGACTTCCGGGACCCCGTCCAGGACTCGGTCCGGGCGCTCGAATCGGCGGCCGGGGCGAAGGGGATCGGATTCGAGGCCGCGATCTCGCCGGAGCCGCTGGCCGTGCGTGGGGACCGCGAGGCCCTCCGGCAGGTGGCGGACAACCTGCTCGACAACGCCGTCAAGTACACGCCGGCGGGCGGCCGGGTCCGCGTGGTCCTCCGGCGGGAGGCGGGCGAGGCCGTCCTCGAGGTCATCGACACCGGCCCCGGCATCGGGCCCGAACACCTGGGCCGGATCTTCGAGCGGTTTTACCGGGTCGACAAGGCGCGGTCGCGCGAGCTCGGCGGGACCGGGCTCGGGCTCTCGATCGTACGCCATGTCGCGCTTGCCCACGGTGGACAAGCGTCGGTTGAGAGCACCGTCGGACAGGGCAGCACCTTCCGGGTCAGACTGCCGATCGTCCAGGCGTGAAGTAGCCAGCTCTTCTCCACGTCCGGAAGGTTTCACGCCCCCTTCATCCCGTCTTTGCACGCCCGCCGTAACCTTGAGCCAGAAACAGACAAGACGAGATGGCCCAAGGACCCCCGGTAACGGGGCCGGGCAGAAGGAGCAAGCGGAGATGAAGAAGATCATGGTCGCGGCGGCGGCCCTGATGGCCTGCCTGCCGCTCAACGCGGCAGCGGCGCCCGACCTGCCGGAAGTGAAGCCGTCGACGCAGGTGGACACCCTCACGATCGGCGGGGATATCCGTATCCGGGAGGAATATTACGACTACCGGGACGATCCCTCGTCCACGCGGTTCGTCGCGGGAAAGGTCCCGAAGGACCGGAACCGGATCCGGTACCGGTTGCGCATGAAGCTCGACTACAAGCTCAAGGACGACCTGAAGGCGGTGGCGAGCCTCGCCTCCGGCACCGGCGAGGCGGTCTCGACCAACCAGACGCTCTCGGGGCTGGGCCGGCAGAAGGCCATCTGGATCGACCAGGCTTACATTTCGTGGTCCCCGGCCCTGCTCGGTGACGCCGGGACGATCGCCCTGAGCGCGGGGCGGATGGCCAATCCGCTCTGGCGGCTCTACTCCTCGGACATCGTCTGGGACGGCGATTTCAACCCCGAGGGCTTCGGGGAGTCCCTGAGCTACGTCGTCGGCGATTCGCTCCGCGTGTTTGCCAACGGGATGCAGATGGTGGACGACGAATGGTCGGCCAACGGGAACGATCCCTGGACCCTCTCGGAGCAGGTCGGATTCGAGATGCCCCTGCCGGCCGCGTCCCGGCTCATCGTGGCGGGCGCCTTCCACAAGTGGCTCCACGTGAACGACGGCCAGTTGAACCAGAGCCCGGTCCAGCTCGGGAACACGCGCGCGAGCTCGACCCTGATGGACGGCTACGGGGTCGCGGAGCTGACGGCGCAGGTCTCGACGTGGATCCCGGTGCCCATGACCGGAATATCCCTGCCGTTCGCGGTGGCCGGCACCGTGATCGCGAACCGCGAGGCCCGTGACCCCGCCTGGAGCGGGACCAAGGCGGGGCATGCCCTGCCGCCGGGGTCGTTCATCGGCCGGTCCGCGGGCGGCTACCAGATCGGGGCGCAGCTCGGGAAGGCGAGTGCGCCGGGGACGTGGGAGGTCGCGTACTACTACAAGCGCGCCGCGTGGGACTGCACGGTGGCCGACGTCGCCGACTCCGACTTCGGGGACGGCGGGCTGGACCGGAAGGGCAACATCGCCTGGATCGCGTACACCCCGAACGGGTTCGTGACCTTCCAGGCCAAGGTCTTCAACGTGCGCCTGCTCGACAAGCGCTACGTCATGACGGGCGCGAAGATCAACGTGCCCGACAGGATCAACCGCATCCAGGTGGATGCAACGGTGAAGTTCTGATGCGTGTCGACAAGGAGGATGTCATGACAACCAGGAAGACGCTTCGCAGCTTCCCGGCGCTCGCGCTCGCCATGGCGGTCGCGGCCGGCGGGACGGCCATGGCGGCCACGACGCTCGTGGGTACGGGGGCCTCGTTCCCGTACCCGATCTACTCCAAGTGGTTCGACGAGTACCAGAAGGTGCGCCCGGACGTCCGGATCAACTACCAATCGATCGGCTCCGGCGGAGGCATCCGCCAGATCACGGCCCGGACCGTGGACTTCGGGGCGAGCGACGGGCCGATGACGTCCGCCCAGCTCTTCGCCGTGGACGGCAAGATCCTGCACCTCCCGACGGTTCTCGGGGCCGTCGTCGTGGTGTTCAACCTGCCCGGCGTGGACACGCTCAATCTCGACGGGCCCACGCTCGCGGACATCTTCCTAGGGAAGATCCGGGGATGGAACGACGCCGCGATCGCGGCGCTGAACCCGGGGGTCGCCCTGCCCGCGAACCCGATCACGGTCGTGCACCGGTCCGACGGGTCCGGCACGACGTTCTGCCTCGTCGACTACCTTTCGAAGGTGAGTCCGGCGTGGCTCAGGACCGCCGGCAAGGGCACGGCCGTGAACTGGCCGGTCGGGCTCGGCGGCAAGGGCAACGAGGGCGTGGCGGGGCTGGTCAAGCAGACCCCGTACGCGATCGGGTACGTCGAGCTGATCTACGCGGACCAGAACCATCTATCGTACGCGGCGATCCGGAACCTCGCGGGCAAGTTCGTGAAGGCGAACACGGCCGCGGTGACGGCCGCGGCCGCGGGGACCGCTTCCTCCATGCCCGGGGACTTTCGGGTCTCGATCACGAACGCGGCCGGCGACGACGCCTATCCGATCTCGACCTATACCTGGCTGCTGGTCTACCAGGCGAATCCGGGGAACAAGGGCGAGATCCTCAAAGGCTTCCTGCGCTGGATGCTCAAGGACGGGCAGGGGATGGCGGGGGGGCTGGGCTACGCGCCCCTTCCCGATTCGGTGAACGGCATGGTGGCGAAGGCCGTGGAGACCATCCGGTAGACCGGTCATGAGGATGTCGCCGTCCGTTCTCGCGCTCGCCGGTCCCCGCTGGGGGGCCGACGACGCGTTCCGGCGGATGACCCTCGCCTTCGGCCTGGTCATCGTGGGGCTGGCCGTCGCCATGGGCGGGACGATGGCCGTGAACTCCCGGCTGGCGTGGCGGGCCTTCGGCCTGCCGTTCATCTGGACGAGCACGTGGGACCCCGTGGCCGAGGTCTTCGGGGCGTGGCCGTTCATCTGGGGGACGCTCGTGTCTTCGGCGCTCGCCCTGAGCGTTGCGGTGCCCCTGGGGTTGGGCACCGCCGTGTTCCTCGCCGAGGTGGCGCCGCGCCGGCTCTCGGACGCGGCCTCGTTCGCGATCGAACTGCTGGCCGCGATCCCGACCGTGATCATGGGGCTCATGGGGATCTTCATCCTCGTGCCGCTCGTCCGCTGGGCGGAGCCGTGGCTGGCCCGGACGCTCGGGTTCCTGCCCTTCTTCCGGGGGGCGCCCTACGGGGTGGGGATGCTGACCGCGGGCCTCCTGCTCGCGTTCATCATCCTGCCGTACATCGTGAGCATCACGCGCGAGATCATGCTCACCGTGCCCCGGTCCCTGCGGGAGGCCGCGCTGGGGCTCGGCGCGACGAAGTGGGAGGTGGTCCGCCTGGTCGTGTTCCCGTACGCGCGGTCCGGGGTCACGGGGGCGGTCTTCCTCGCGCTCGGGCGGGCGCTGGGGGAGACCATGGCCGTGACCATGGTCATCGGCAACACGCCGAAGGTGTCGCTCTCGCTCCTGGAACCCGGCTACAGCATGGCGGCGGTGCTGGCCAACGAGTTCGCGGAGGCCTCCTCCGACCTCTACGTGCACTCGCTGGTCGCGATCGGGCTCGTCCTGTTCGGGATCACGATCGTCGTGAACGCGATCGCCCGGCTCATGATCCACCGGGCGACGGTCAGGGCGTCATGACGCCGCCGGACGCCGGTCTCGCCCGCCGCCGCCGCACTAACGCCGTCATGTTCGGACTCGCGGCGGTCTGCACGGCCGTCGCGCTCTCGGTGCTGTTCGTCCTACTCGCCTACATCACGTGGAAGGGCGTGTCGTCGCTGACCTGGGCCTTCCTGAGCCGTCTGCCGCGGCCCGTCGGGGAGCCCGGAGGCGGGATCGCGCACGCGATCGTGGGCACGGTCAAGCTCGTCGGGCTGGCGGCGGTCCTCGGCGTCCCGGTCGGGGTCCTGGGCGCGACCTATCTTTCGGAATACGGCAGCAACCGGTTCGGGTTCGCGATCCGGTACTGCGCCGACGTGCTGAACGGCATCCCGTCCATCGTGACGGGAATCTTCGCCTTCACGGTAGTCGTCCTGCCCCTCAAGCACTTCAGCGCGCTCGCGGGGAGCGTCGCGCTGGCCGTCATCATGATCCCGCTGGTCCTGCGGTCGAGCGAGGAGTTCCTGCGGCTCGTGCCGGTCAGCGTGCGGGAGGCCGCCCTCGCGCTCGGGGTTCCGCGCTGGAAGGTCATCGCGCGCGTGGTTCTGCCCACGGCGTCGCGCGGGATCATGACTGGGAGCCTGCTGGCCGTATCCCGGGTCGCCGGCGAGACCGCGCCCCTGGTCTTCACGGCGTTCGGCGCCCGGCACTGGGACCAGGGATGGCTCCAGCCGATCGCGGCCCTCCCGCTCGTCATCTACTCCTACGCGATCTCGCCGTACGAGGACTGGCACCGACAGGCCTGGGCCGCGGCGTTCCTGCTCCTCATCGTCGTGCTCGCCGGCAATCTCGCGGCGCGGGCACTCATGCAGCCCCGCCAGGAAGGAACCGGATCATGAACCAGTCCACGCTCGATCGTCCCGACCAGGCGGCGCCGGACGTCTCCGCCTCGTCGCCGCCGGCAATGGAGGTGGTCGGGCTCGTGGCGGGCTACGGGGCCGGCCCGGTCCTCAAGGGCGTTACGCTCGCGTTCCCGGCCCGGCGGATCACGGCCATCATCGGGCCGTCCGGATGCGGGAAGTCCACGCTGATCCGGTGCCTGAACCGGCTCCACGAGACCCAGCCCGGCGCGACGATGGAGGGACGGATCCTCCTCGACGGCGAGGACACGACCGGGCTGGATCCCGTCCTCCTGCGGCGCGAGGTCGGGATGGTCTTCCAGCGGGCCAACCCGTTCCCCACGATGTCGATCTTCGACAACGTGGCCGCGGGGCTGGTCCTGAACGGTCTCGGCGACCGCGCGAGCCGCATCCGCGTGGTCGAGGAGAGCCTGCGGCAGGCGGCGCTCTGGGACGAGGTCAAGGACAAACTGCGGGGGCCGGCGACCGCCCTGTCGGGCGGCCAGCAGCAGCGGCTGTGCATCGCGAGGGCCCTCGCGGTCCGGCCGCGCGTGCTCCTCCTCGACGAGCCGTGCTCGGCCCTCGATCCGATCGCGACCGCCCGGATCGAGGAGCTCCTGCTCAAGCTCAAGGCCGAATACACGATCGTGATCGTCACGCACAACATGCAGCAGGCGGCCCGCGTCTCGGACTTCACGGGGTTCATGCTCCTGGGCGAGCTCGTCGAGTTCGGGACCACGGACCGCATCTTCACTAACCCGGCCGATCCGCGCACGCAGGCGTACCTGACCGGCCGGTTCGGGTGAGGGGAGGACATCATGGAGCGGCACGTCGAGGAGATCGAGGCCGAGCTGGTCCGGCGCCTGCTCGCCATGGGTGGCCTCGTGGAGGAGATGATCCGCGTCGGCGTGGCAGCTCTGGTCGAGGGTCGGTCGGATCGCTTGCCCGAAATCCACCGAAGCGAAGAGCAGGTGAACGGCCTGCACCTGGAGGTGGACGAGCGGATCCTGTCGTTGATCGCCCGGTTCCAGCCGGCGGCGTCGGACCTCCGGTTCGTCATGGCCGCGTCGCGGATGAACGCGGACCTGGAGCGGGTGGGCGACCAGGCCGTGAACGTGGCGCAGAACACGCAGGCGATGCTGGCCCTGGCGCCCGGAGACCGCCTGCTCCTCGACGTGCCGCGTATGGCGGAGCTCGCGATCGCCATGCTCCGGGACGCGCTCGACGCATTTGCCCGGCGCGACGCCGCGCTCGCGGACACGGTCATACGCCGGGACGACGAGGAGGATCGGCTCAAGAAGGAGTCCCTGTACGAGCTGGTCCGGCTGATGCAGGCGGACGTGTCGAACGTGCCGGGCGGGGTGGCCCTGCTCCTGATCGCGCGCAATCTCGAGCGGATCGGCGACCACGCCACCAACATCGCCGAGGAGGTCATCTTCATGGTCCAGGGCCGGGACATCCGGCATCCCGGCCAAACGGCGGGAGCGGGAGAAGGTCTTTAACGCCCCTTTACACTTCCCACGTCAACTGTACAATGGGTCGCCGGTCATGACCGGGGAAGGAGGATGAATTGGGGACGACGGAGCTGTGGGTGGTGGTCGCGATCATCGGTCTCGCGCTCGCGTTCGACTTCGTCAACGGGTTCCACGACTCGGCGAACTCGATCGCGACCGTGGTCTCGACCCGGGTTCTCTCACCCTCGCAGGCCGTGGTTTGGGCCGCATTCTTCAACTTCATCGCGTTCCTGTTCTTCGGGCTCCACGTGGCGCGCACGATCGGGAAGGGGGTCGTGGATCCCTCGTCCGTCACGGTGGCCGTGCTCGCAGCGGGCCTCATCGGCGCGATCGTCTGGGACCTCATCACGTGGTGGCTCGGGATTCCGACCAGCTCGTCGCACGCGCTCGTCGGCGGGTTCGCGGGCGCCGCGGTCGCGCACGCGGGCTGGGGGGTGCTCATCGTCCCCGGGCTGACCAAGATCGCGGTGTTCATCATCGTGGCGCCCGTGCTCGGAATGGCGATGGGGTTCGTCTTCATGGTGATCACGTACTGGGTCTTTCGCCGGGCGACGCCGTCGGGCGTCAGCGGGCTGTTCAAGCGGCTCCAGCTCCTCTCGTCGGCAGCTTACAGCCTCGGCCACGGGGGCAACGACGCCCAGAAGACGATGGGTATCATCCTCGCCGTCCTCATCGCGGGTGGCATCCTCGACAAGAAGGCCGACATCCCCCTCTGGGTCGTGCTCTCGTGTCACGCCGCGATGGGGCTGGGCACGCTCATGGGCGGCTGGCGCATCGTGAAAACCATGGGCCAGAAGATCTGCCACCTCCAGCCCGTCCATGGATTCTCGGCGGAGACCGCCGGGGCCCTGTGCCTCTACGGCGCGACCTGGTTCGGGATTCCGGTGAGCACGACCCACACGATCACGGGCTCGATCATCGGGGTCGGGGCCACCCGGGGGATCCGGGCGGTCAAGTGGCAGATCGCGGGGACGCTGGTCTGGGCGTGGGTCCTGACCATACCCGCGGCCGCGCTCGTCGCCGCCCTCTCATGGCATTTCTTCGCTCTGCTCGGCTGGCGCTGACCTAGAGCTGCCGCCCGAACCGGCCGAACCGGTCGAGGGCGGCCATCGCCAGCCGCATGCTCGCCAGCGACGTGCCCTCGTTGATCGATCCGGCGGTTTCGAAGACCAGCCCGCGCTTCTCCCGGGCCATCGTCACGTCCCGCAGGCACTCGAGCACGATCCCCTCCGCGTCGTTGCGGCTGTACGTGTACGGGGCGAGCTGGCCGTGGATGACGGCGTGGGGGAGATGGTCGCGGATCCGGGTCACGGTCAGGGTCGGGCCGAAGTTCGCGTACGTGAGGTCGAGCTTGCCCAAGAGGGGCAGGAGGTGCCCCATCGCCGAGTCCGAGTGCTGGCCCCGGTGATCCTTCGGGTTCGGCGAGAGCCGGTCGAAGAGTGCTTTCAGGATGGGCCAGCCGAACAGCTCGTACATCGCCGGGTTCAGCATCGCGCACTGGTCGTCGTTGAACTGGAACCCGCCCGGCGCCCCGCCTTTTCCATACCCGGCCTCGGCGTCGAGGAGGTCCACGATCCCGAGCATGACGCGCCGGATCGTGTCGCGGAACCGGATCGCGAGCGGCTCGTCCTCGAGGATCAGCTCGATCAGGTTCTCGACGCCGTAGACGGACATGGCGAAGGTAACGGGGCCCCGCTGCCAGCGGTAGAGGGGCGGGCGGACTCCCTTCGGCATGAGCCGCTGTTTCGCCGCCTCCCAGCCCTCGGGCAGGATGACCTTTCGGAGATCCCGTCCGTCCACGCGGTCGAGGAGGGCGCGCAGCTCCGCGGGGGTGTGCGCGGACTGCCGGAGCCACCAGGATTGCCCGTGCCACTCGTTGCGGGCCTCGAACACGTCATGCAGGCCGCGCGGCTCCGGGTAGACCGTGGCGGGGTCGGGGGCGGGGGCCTCGGGGATGATCCGGCGGCCCACGATCTTCTCCGCCCGGTCGTTGTAGGCGCGGGCGAGTTCCAGGTGCCAGGGCTCGTCATGGCCCCAGCGCCACATGTCCTCGGGCACTCCCAGTTCGTCGAAGACGCAGAGATCGTTGAGGCTGAGCCACGAGGGGACCCGGGGGTTCGCCGGCGAGAACGGGTCCCGGTGGCCGAGTGTCTCCTCCGCCCAGAACCGCTCGAGGTCGACGGGGGCGAGGCCGCCCGCGCGCCGCGTCTCCTCGAGGAGCTCGCGGGCCATCGCGACGTGCTCGGGCCGGTAGGGCACCTCGTGTGGGAGGCTCATGGTGTGGATTGTACTCCGGCGGACCCCCGCCCTCGCGGGGGACTCCGTTACCAGCGTCTGCGGGGAGGGGGACCCGAGAACGGCCGGCGAGGGCCGGCGCTGGACGCGTTCGGCGCACCAAACGTGCGCGGCGCACCCGGCGCGCTTGGCCGGCCACCCGGACGTCCGCCCGGGCGGGGCCCGAAGCCCTGGCGCGGGAACGCTCGCGCGCGCGGGTCCACGTACGGCGCGACGTACGGCGGGGGGCGGCGCTCGGGCGGCAGCTCCGGCAGGGGCGAAACGAGGAGGCTCTTGCGGATCAGCCGCTCGATGTGGCGCACGTCGCCGCGCTGTTCGGGCGCCACGAACGAGATCGCGTGGCCCCCGGCGCCCGCTCGGGCCGTGCGCCCGATGCGGTGGACGTAGTCCTCGGGATTGTCCGGCAGGTCGTAGTTCAGGACCAGCCCGATGCCGGTGACGTCGATGCCGCGCGAGGCGATATCGGTCGCGACGAGGACCCGGTACTTGCCGGCCTTGAACCCCTCCAGCGCGTCGCGGCGCTGGGACATCGACCGGTTAGCGTGGAGCTCCGCGGCCGTGTGGCCCATGTTCCTGATCACCTGCACGAGCCGTTTGGCCCCGTGCTTGGTGCGCGAGAAGATGAGCGTCGTCCCCGGGTACTGCTGGAGGAGCTTGTCCAGCAGGCGGTTGCGCTCCTCCTTCCGGAGCACGAACAGTTCCTGCGTCACGCCCGCCGCGGTGGTGCCCGTCGGGGCCACCTCCACCCGGATCGGCGCGCGCATGTACTTCGACGCCATCCGCATGATGCCGTCGGGGATCGTCGCCGAGAACAGGAGGGTCTGGCGGTCCTTGGGCAGGTTCTGGAAGATCCGGTCGATCTGGGGGGCGAAGCCCATGTCCAGCATCCGGTCGGCCTCGTCCAGCACGACGACATGGACACCGTCCAGCCGGATCGTCCGCTGCTGGAGGTGGTCGTTGAGCCGGCCGGGCGTGGCCACCACGATCTGGGGCCCGCGGCGGATGGCGTCGAGCTGGGCGCCGATTCCGGCCCCGCCGATGATGACGGCGGTGCGCAGCCCGGAGTTCATCCGGCGGAGGGCCTCGTCCACCTGCATCGCGAGCTCGCGCGTGGGCAGGACGACCAGCCCCAGCCCCTGGGATGCCGCCAGCCGCTGCATCATCGGGATGCCGTACGCGATCGTCTTGCCGGTGCCGGTTTGGGCGATGCCCGCGACGTCCTTGCCCTCCAGGGCCACCGGGATCGCCTGCCGCTGGATCGGCGTCGGCGTCGTGATGCGCAGACGGGTGAGGGCCTCGAGATAAACGGGGGCGATTCCGAGGCCGGAAAAACCCGATGGGGGAGTTGAAGCGGGGGGGTTCACTTGTCCATTCTAGCAGCCCAAGATCGACCAGCGCGCCGGGTTTGACTCACCGTCACGGCGGGGCGGAGAATGGGCACGTCATGACAGGAGTGCGTCGCTTCGGACCTACAGCCGCCTTGGCGGTGCTCCTCCCGCTCCTCCACGGGTGCGCGGGGGCGCCGACCCAGGCCTCGTATCCGGGGTCGGACCAGCCCATCATCCCGGGGTCCATGTGCCTCACGCTGCTCGTCCGCGACGGGCTGGGCATCCCGACGGTCACGTCCAACCACCAGCCGATCGCGGTCCGGATCGCGCTGCCGCGCCGCCAGGAGCGGCTGGCCCAGATCGACCTCCTGCGCCTCTCCCTGCCGAGCGGCGTTTTCCTCGACCAGCCGCGGCTCGCGCCCTACCCGGTGTCGAGCGGGGCGCTCATGCCGTTGAACACGCCGCGGGAGCAGTCGCAGTTGTTCGCCGGCAACGCGTCCGATCCCCGCACGCAGGTCTTCATGACCCAGCTCTCGGCGCTCCTGAGCCGGACTTACGCCAACGCGATGGGGGCGTCCTCGCTGCTCGGGCAGGGGCTCACGGTCTCGCCCGTGATCAACACGTTCACGGGGAACCTCTTCATCTGCTCGCTGGACGCCGCCGCGCTCTGGCGCGGCCTCAACGTCATGTGCTACCGGATCTACAACGGCCTCCAGCGCGCGCCGGGGCCCTTCGGGCCGGGTTGGACCCACAGCTTCGCCGCGCGGCTCGACTTCAACGAGGACATGTCCGTCCAGTACACGCGCTGGGACGGGTCGCGGTTCTGCTACAAGCCCGAGGGCCCGGACCACTGGAAATCGCCCGACGGGTTCGACGACGCGCTGACGCGCTCCGGCACCGGCTACCTCATCACGGACGTGACGGGATTCTTCCTCCGGTTCGACGGGTCCGGGCTGCTGCAGGAGATCGGGAACCCGCTGCCGTTCCGCCTCCGGCTGAAGTACGACGGCGGGAGACTCATCGAGGTGCGGAACATCCGGACCGAATCCGGGCTCGTGCCCGGCATGAAGCTCCAGGCCGGGTCGGAGTCGCCCGAGACGTCGGTCGAGGGCCCGGCGATCTTCTTCACCTACGATGTGGAGGGGCGGATCACGCAGATCCGGTCCACGGCGGGCACCCAGATGCTCTACGAATACAACGAGGGCGGCCGGCTCGCGCGGGTGACCTCGAACACGCAACAGAGCGTCGAGTACCGGTACGACGGCGACGGTAGAGTGGCCGAGATCCGGCGCCGCGATTCCGTGGGGCTGAAGTCCGACCCCGTCTACGGGATCATGTACGACGCGAAAGACCGGGTGGCCGAGATCGTCGACCCCTCCGGCCAGCCGGTCATGCGGCTGAACTACCGGTGGGCGCTCGACCGGACGACCGAGATCGTGCTCGGCCAGCTTCGCACGGTGGTCACCGACAAGTACGACGAGCGGGGCGTGGTCATCGAGCGCACGGAGACGAAGCGCACGGACGATCCCAACCAGACGGGGACCCCGCAGTCGACGAACCAGCGCCGGGCGACCGACGACGCCCTCAACGTGCTGCGGCTGGACAACTCGGACGGGACGAACACCCGCTGGACGTACGACGCGAAGGGCCACCTCGTGCGCGCGCAGGATTCCACCGGGGATTGGGTCGAGATCAGCTACAACGCGGAGTTCGATCAGCCCGAGTACCTGCGCGAGAGCCACGGCCGGTGGATCCGGTTCATCTACGTCTCCGACCAGGACCAGCCGACGAACCGGCGGGGCCGGATCGACGAGGTCGTGCTGGACAACGGCCAGCGGTACAAGCTCAGCTACGACAACGGCGGCGTCCCACGCGACCTCATCACGGCGACGGGGGACACCCAGCCGCTGGACCTGGGACTCCCGGCCGAGGTCCCGAAAGGGCTCTGGGATTTCTGATCTAGCGGGATAACGGAGCAGCCGCGGACCAGATTCCACGCCCGGCCGACTTCCTCGCCGCCCGTCGGGCTTGTCCGCCCGGGATGAAAAGCCCCACCACGGTGGAACCACTGCCGGTCATGAACGCCGTGGTCGCGCCGGCATCGAGGAGAGAGGACTTCAGGCGCGCGAGGGACGGATGCATCCGGAAGACGACGGCCTCGAAGTCGTTGTGGACCCGGAGCGCGGTGAGATTGCCGCGATGGACGGCCCGCTCGATGGCGCCCAGGGAGACGGACGGTCTGGGGCGGGACTTCACGCGGTCCAGCGCGGCGTAGGCGTCCTTCGTCGACACGCCGAACGACGGCTTGAGGAGGACGGCCCACGCGCGGAGCCGTGAGGGGATTGGGCGGAGCCGCTCGCCGCGGCCGGTCCCAACGGCGGTGCCGCCCTGCAGGAAGAACGGGACGTCCGACCCGAGGCGGGCCGCAAGCGCGAGCAGGCGCTTCCGCGAGAGGCCGAGGTGCCACAACCGGTTGAGCCCGATGAGCGTCGCCGCCGCGTCCGAGCTGCCGCCGCCGAGCCCGGCGCCGAGCGGGATGCGCTTGTGGAGCCGGATCATGGCTCCCCGAATGCAGCCGGTCTCCTGGCGAAGCAGTTGGGCGGCGCGGTGAACGAGGTTGCCGGACGATGATGGAGAGGGGATGCCCGTTGCGCGAAACGAGAGCGTCTTCGCCGGCTTTAACGTCAGGTCGTCGTACAACCCGATCGCGTGGAACAGGGTCTCGATCGAGTGGTACCCGTCCGCGCGGCGGCTCCCGACACGGAGGAAGAGGTTGATCTTGGCCGGGGCGCGGACGAGCATCGCGCGGGCTACTGCAGTTCGATCGTCCGGGCGAGGAAGGTCGAGGGCTTCGGGAGGGCGATGCCCTGGATGACGACCGCCCGGCCCTGTTTCAGGTCGCCGCGCGGCACCGGCTTCCCGTCCGACGTGATCTTCGTGTACTCGTCGAGCAGGACGACGGCCCGGTAGATGCCGGGCTGGCCGACCTCGAACCCGTCCGGGGTCGGCTCGGTCAGGACGTAGCCGCGCAGGGCGGTCAGGGCCGCCCTGGGGGCTGCGGGCCGTACGACCTTCCACCGGATGCGCAGGCCGGCCGTGACCGCCCAGGTCCGTCCCTCGTCCGCGCCGAAAGGCTGGCCGGTCTTGGGGCTTTCGGACCGGGTCGTGGGATCCCAGCAGACGACGCCGGCGAACAGGTCGTCCGAGGCGCCGACCGCGCACTCGAGCCCGACCCCCCAGGCGACGACGTCCTTGACGTAGTTCTCGGACTCGAGCGAGTTCGCCCCCTTGCCGGAGCGCCAGAGCCGCTCGGTTCGCCGGTCGCGCCCGCCCATGAGGGTCAGGGTGACCGGCCCGGCCGACCGCGAGACGAGGAGGGCGCCGCCGAACGAGGGCTGGAGAATGCCGAGGTCCGCGCGCACGGCGACATCGGGCGTCCAGGTCCCTCCGTGAAGGATCTGGCACTTGAGGTCCCAGCCGAAGGTCCACGGCGCGTACACGGTCAACCCCGTGTCCACGATATCCCCGGGCAGGCCGCCCCGGACCTCGGCGACCGCGGCGGCGGGGCCCGCCTGGTCGACGCCCGCGGGCAGGCTCTCCGTGCGGCCCATTCCGGCGACGGAGAGGGCGAGCTCGCCGGGGTGGAGCACCCGCGCGTTCCCGAGGAGGAGCGGCAGGCAGCCGGAGCAGAGCACGGGCAGGACGAGGAGCACGACGCTGTTACAATGGCCCACACGATGGCGACCGGGCCGGAATCCTCCAAGCGCGCCCTCCGGGCGGAGCTCCTTGGGCGCCGCGCGGCGCTCTCCCGGCGGGACGGTGCGAAGCGCAGCCGCGGAATCGCGGGCCGCGTTCACCGCCTCTCGGCGTGGAAGCGCTCCCACGTGATCCTGGCCTACGCCGCGTTTCGGGGCGAGGCGGACCCCGCCCCGCTGGTCCGCCGGGCGCTCGCCGAGGGGCGCGTCGTGGCCCTGCCGCGGGTCCTGGGGCCGCCGCCCGGGCGGGGCGCCCGCCTCGCGTTCCACCGGATCACGGCGGAGACGCGGCTCGCGCCCGGCCGGTTCGGGATCCCGGAGCCGCCGGACAATCCCGCCACCCTCGTCGACCCGGGGGAGGCGGACCTCGTCCTCGTGCCCGGCGTCGCGTTCTCGCCCTATGGCGACCGGCTCGGGTACGGCGGTGGATACTACGACGCCCTCCTGCCCGGCACGGCGGCGGTCGCGGTCGGTCTCGCGTTCGAGTTCCAGGTCCTGGCCGGCGTGCCCCGGGAGCCTCGGGACGCGCCCGTCGACGCGGTGGTGACGGAGGAGCGCGTGCGGTTCGGCCGCGGCCGGCGTCACAGCTTGCGCTCCTCCGTGAGGGTCCCGCCGACGAAGAACTGAGCCACCGCGTCGCCCTGGACGCGCGTCGAGAAACGGAGCACGCGGCCGCCCTCCTCGACGCTGGACCCGATCTCGACGGTGCCCGCCTCGTCCACGATCATGGTCCGCACCCTTCGCGCGGGCCCGTCGGGGACGGTGAAGTTGAAGACCACGAACCGCGCGAGTCCGCTCGACGTGCCGGACCGGGCGGCCTTCAGGCTCACGGCGTCTCCCGCCGCGGCGCGGAACCCTCCCGCCGGGTCCTGGGCGAAGACGGTGCCGTCCGTGAACGTCGTGGCGGTCTCGTACGTGATCTCCGCGATCTTGAGTCCCGCCTCCCGCAGGCGGGCGAGTGCGTCCCGCGTTGGCAGTCCCGTCACCAGCGGGATTGGGAGCGTGGCGATCGCCCGCCCGTCGCTCACCAGGAGCCGGACGGGCTGGCCGCGGGTGACCGTCGTGCCCGGGGCCGGGGCCTGCGCGAGGATCCGCCGCTTGGGAAGGATGGAGGGCACCAGCGTGACGGCCGCGAGCTCGAGGCCGAGCTGGCGGAGCAGGAACTCGGCGTCGTCCAGCGTCGAGTCCACGAGAGAAGGGAACGTCACCTTCTCGGACCCGCGGGACAGGACGACGCTCACCCGGCGGCCCCGCTTGACGCGGGAGTTGGGGGCCGGCTGCTGGCCGATCACGCACCCGGGCGGGACGGTCTCGCTGTAATCCTCGCCGCCGAGCGTGACCTCGAGCCGCAGGGCGGCGAGCGTCTGCCGGACCTGCTTCAGGTCGAGGCCGGCGAGGGAGGGCACCGCCACGTTGGTGCCGTGCGCGAAGAACCGGATGGTGACGAAGGCGGCCAGCAGGGCTGTCGCGAGGTAGGCGGCACCCAGCTTGAGCAGGCCCGCGAGCGCCCGGCCCGCCCTCACCGGGACTCCCCGGCCGTGAGCTGGCCGCAGGCGGCCGCGACGTCCGACCCGCGTTCCTTGCGGATGAGCGCGATGACGCCGAGCCGCATCAGGATCTCGTGGAACCGGCGCACGGCCTCGGGCGTCGATCGCGCGAACCCGCGCGCCTCGTTGTACGGGATGAGATTGACCCGCGCCCCGAGCTGCCGCGCGATCGGGGCGAGCTTCCGGGCCTGGGCCGGGGAATCGTTCACGTCCTTGAGCAGCACGTACGCGATCGTGGGGTCCCGGCGGGTCGCCTTCCGCCAGGTCTCCAGCGCGCCGAGCAGCTCCTCGAGCGGCCATCGCTTCGCGATGGGGGCCAGCCGCGCCCGCAGGACGTCGTCGGGCGCCGAGAGCGAGACCGTGAGCCGGACCGGCACCCGGTCCTCGGCCAGTCGCAGGATGCCGGGCACGACGCCGACCGTGGAGACGGTCACGTGGCGCGCTCCCAGCGCGAACCCCTTCGGCGAGGTCAGGAGGAGCGCGGCCCGCCGGACGTTGTCGTAGTTGTCCAGAGGTTCGCCGCACCCCATGAAGACGACGTTGGTCGGGGGCAGCCGGCGCCGGGCGATCACCGCCTGCTCCACGATCTCGCCCGCGGTCAGGTTCCGGCGGAAGCCGCCGGCCCCGGTAGCGCAGAAGACGCACGCGCGGGCGCACCCGGCCTGGGTCGAGACGCACAGCGTGACGCGCCGGCCCTCGGGGATGATCACGCACTCCGCCCGCTGTCCGTCCGTGAACTCGACCAGGAGCTTGGTCGAGCCGTCCACGGACGCCCGTTCCCCGGCGACCCGGCCCTCGTCGATCCGGTAGCGCGTCGAGAGCCGCTCCCGGAAAGGGAGCGCCAGGTCGGTCATGCGGTCGAAGGATTCCGCGCCGCGCGCGTAGAGCCACCCGAAGAGCTGGCGGCCCGCGTAGGGGCGGGCGCCCTCCCCTACCGCGAGCGTCTCGAGCTCGTCCGAGAGCAGGCCTTTGAGCGAGTGCACGGTCTCAATTATACGGGCCTCCGCGGGGGCGCGGACGGTCACGGAGCGGGCGTTCCTCCGGCGGCCGCAGGAACGGCTCCGGCCGCGGACGGCCTGGAGGGGGGTTCCCAGCCGTCCCGGCCGACAAAGTCGCTCGAGACGGTCCGGATGACCTCGGCGATCGCATCCGCGCGCGCCGCGGTCACCAGCGGCTCGACGCCGCGGAGCAGGCCGTCGGCGCCGGGGGCCGGAGGGGGGGGCGCGGCAGCCGCCTTGAGCGCGTCCCAACCCTCGGCCGGGGCGGAGGACGTGTCGCCGGGCCAGCCGAGCTCGGTCCAGCGCCCCTGCTTTCCGTCGCCGGGCACCGCCCGGCTCCAGACCACGGCGCCGGTCTTCGCGTCCACGAGCCGCAGGACGCAGTCGAGGTGCGCCGTGCCCAGGTCGGCCCAACCCCAGCGGGAGCCGTACGACAGCCGCGACTTCACGCGCTTCGGCTCCTCGGCGGCCAGCGACTCGCGGTAATTCGCGACCGACCCCACGAGGAGGAGGTCGCACCCGGTCGCTTCCGCGATGCCCCTCCGCCAGTCCGCGTCGGTCCACGGGGAGGCGGAGCCCGCCGAAGGGGACGGCGCATCGGCCACCGGCACGGCGTCTAGCCGCTTGAGCTCGGCCACGACCGCATCCCGGACCTCGCCGGCCAGCGCGGCATCCTGCGAGGCGTTGGAGAACTGGACGACCGCCACCCGGGCGTGGCCCCAGAGGTTGTAGACCGGGGGGCGCGGCTTGGTGGCGCAGGCGGCCAGCACGACCGGCACCAGGAGCCACGCGCCAGGGCGGCGAAGCGAAGGGTGGTTCACGATTGAGCCAGTGTAGCACGGCGGCGAGGGTGACACGGTCACCCTAAGCGCCGCTCCTGCGGCGCCGGGGAGCGCGAGAGCTCGCCGCCGAGGCGCCACAGCCCCACGAGCGCGGGGAGGGCCGCGAGGAGGGCGACGAGGAACACCCGCCGGTGGCCGAACCACTCGATGGCCCACCCGCCGCCGTATTGAACGAGGATCGCTGCGGGCATGAGCGTAATCGCCCCCAGCGCCATCGCGTCCAGCCGGCCCTGCCGCCCGCCCAGAGTCAGCAGGATGTTCGAATGCAGGACGAAGTCCGCGCAGACTCGGACGCCGATCGCGACGATCAGGCCGATCGCGGCGGGCCCCGCCGGACCGGCGGCCGCGAAGCCGAGCGCCACGTACGACACCGCCTGCGCGGCCGCCTGGGCCCGCAGGTAGCCGCCGCGCACGCCCCACCGGCGGCGCTCGAGCCACCGCGAGAGCCAGCCGAACCCGAGACTGGCCACCGCCTCGCTGGCGACGACGAGGATGCCGAGCTGGGTCACGCGGTGCTCCGAGAGCCGCGCCTCCTCGCGGGCGTAGGTGGCGGCGAAGCCGCCGGACAGCGCGCCCAGCTCGAGCACGAACCGGTAGCCCAGGTACCGGCGCAGGGCCGAGGTCCCCCGCCACCGGTCGACCAGGCGGCCGAGGTTCTCCCGGATCGTCCGGCGCGGTTCCGGGGCGCCCGGCCGTTCACGGAGGAAGAAGAACGGGATGGTGCCCGCGACGAAGCACACGGTGGTGACGGCGAAGATGCGAGCGTAATCGGTCAGGCCGGCGGTCTCGCCGATGAACCAGCGTCCGGCGACCCACGGGGCGATGGCGCCCACGCAGCTCGAGATCGAGAAGATCGCGCCGAACCACATGCCCCGCCCGCGCTCGGGGAGGGTGCGGGCGAGGATGACGAAGTAGAGCTGGACGAGGGTGCCGATCAGGAGGTTGAAGACGAGGAGGTCCACGAGCGTGAGCCCGAGCGCCATGCGGGGGGAGATCGACCCGGCCTCGACGGCCAGCGTGATCAGGATCAGCACGGGCCAGGGCAGGATCGCGACGAAGTGCATCCAGCCGGTCCAGCGCGATAGCCGGATCCGGTGGGCGGCGACGACGCCGATGAAAGCCGCGCCGAACCCGGTGCCGATCGCCCAGAGCGACGAGAGGGCGCCGACCCAGCTCGGGGTGCCGCCGAGCCGGAGGATGAACTGGGGCATGACGGTCATGGGGTGGGCGAGCCATGTCCCGAATGCCCAGAGGGCCTCGAGGGCGAGGATGAGGAGGAAGTTCCTCACGTACGGTATCGGGCGCGGACGCATCCTCCTATCCTACAGGCCATCGCGGAACCTGAAATCCATCCGCTGCCCGCGCCCGGCCCATCCCAAGTACAATTGGCGCGTGACCGCCGTCGTCTGGCTGGCCTGGTTCGGCTGGTACCTGTCCGGGCTCTCGCCGTCGCTGGGCGGCGAGGACTCCGGCGAGTTCGCGACCCTGGCGGCGACACTCGGGATCTCGCACCCGCCGGGTTATCCGCTCTACGCTCTCGTCGGGCGGCTCTTCGCCGCGCTCCCGGCCGGCTCGGTCGCGTTCCGGCTCAACCTGCTCTCGGCGGCCGCCTCGGCCGCCGCGTGCGCGGCGCTATACGCTCTGACCGCGCGCGAGGCCCGGGCGCGGTTCGGCCTCGGGTGGCGTTCCTCGGTCGCGTGCGGCGTGGTCGCCAGCCTCTCGCTGGGGCTCACGCAGGCGTGCTGGTACCAGGCCACGATCTCGGACAAGTATCCGCTGAACCTGCTCGGCCTGGGGACCCTCCTGGCGGGGTCGGTGTCGGGATGGCGGGTCCCCGCCCTCGCGCTCCTCCTCGGCGCATCATTCGCCCACCACCTCCAGACCCTGTACGTGCTGCCCGGCTTCGTGTGGCTCGCGTGGCGGGTGGCCCGTCCTTCCCCCCGGGCCGTGGCCGTGTGCGCCGTTCTCTTCGTCGCCGGAGTCAGCCCGAAGCTCCTCTATCCTCCGGTGCGCGCGGCGCAGGCGCCCGTGTTCATGCTCGACCGCCCGGTCACCTGGACGGCGGATCTGGACTACCTCCGGGCGAAGACGTACGGGAAGAAGGTCGGGATGCCCGCGCAGGGCCGGTTGGGGGCTACGCTCGCCGTGCTCCGGGACCAGGCTCTCCTCGGGTCGGTCACGGGACTCGCCGGGCTGGTGGCCTGGACGACGTCCGCCGGCGCGGTCGCGCCCGTGTTCTGGCTGACGGCGGCCACGGGGCTCGCGCTGGCCGCGAGCCTGGACATCACCGGACGGGAGTTCTACCTGCTGCCCGTCGTCTGGCTCCTCGCGTTCGGGACGGGGTGCCTGCTTGCCCGCGGATGGGCTTCCGCGTCGTGGACTCCGGTTTCCCGGATCTGGGTCGTCGCGATGGTGGCGGCGGTCATGGCGCCCGCCGGGCTCGCCCTCCGGAACGCGCCGCTCGCCGGGCGGAACCGCATGAGCCTCGAGTACGACTACGGGCGGAACCGGCTGGCGGGCCTGCCGCGCGGGGCGGTCTTCTTCGCGAGCGGCGACGACGTCATCTATCCGACCTTCTACCTCCAGCTCGTCGAGGAGTTCCGTACGGACGTCGTCGCGATTCCGCAGGGGTTCCTCGTCTGGTCTCCGTCGCGGGAGCGGATCGCGAAGGCGGTGCCGGAGGCCGCGGGGGTGCTCGCCTCGCCGCCGTGGACGCGGACCGAGGACGTGTGGAGCCGTGATGTCGCCGAAGCCGCCCTCCGCGCCGGCCGTTCCTGCGCCATGACGAATCCCTCGCGCGAGGAGGTGGTGGCGGGACTTCACCGGGAGGTCCGGGACGCCGTCTACGAGATCTACCGCGACAGAGCGGCCATGCGGCCAGGGAGCGCGCTGTGGATGCGCACCAGGGGGTGGGACCGGGACCGCCGGGCGCTGACCGTCCGCCAGGGGTGGCTCATCGGTCTCTGCGGCAAGTACCAGCGCCAGTACGCGGACGTGCTCGCGAACGCCGGGATGACGGCGGAGTCCCTGCCGAGATTCCGGCGGGCGCTCGCCATCCCGGAGCTGCCGGACCGCGAAGGGGCGCTCAACAACTACGCCCTCGCGCTCGAGCGCGCGGGGAAGCCGGCCGAGGCGCTCGCAGTCTGGGAGAGGCTCATGGCCGAAGGGCTGGCGCGGCCCGAGATGCTCCTGAACGCGGGGAATCTGCTCCTCGGGGTCGGGCGCCGAGAGGACGCTCGGCGCGCATTCCAGGCCGCCTTGGCGCGCTCGGGGCCGGACGGCCCATACGCATCCTACGCGCGCCGCCAGTTGGGACGGCTCGGCCCCCCGCCCTAGAGGCGGAGTCTCTATATAATGCAGGCATGCGGGGGCGAACGGGAGCGGAGCCTGCCGCCGGCCTGAAGGGGTGGTGGGGGACGATCATGCGCGCGCGGTGGCGGGGGGTGGTTCTGTGCCTGGTCCTCCCGGTCGCGGGTGTGCGAGCGGACTGCCTTCTCGACCAGGGCCCGGCCACGACCAACGACACCCTCAGCGTTCTCTTCCCCAACTGGAAGAACGTGATCGTCCTGGTGTCGTCCCTCACCGTCTGCGACAACACCACCTGCGCCGGCACGCCGACGTGCGACATCGTCGGGCTCACGATCTTCAATTACGGTAACGCGACGGGTCCGAACGACCTGGCACAGGTCTACTTCAGCGTCGTCTGCGCCGCCAAGGGCGTGACCGTTCAGACCATGACCTATGCCGGCATCTGGACGGGCACGACGACCAACCCGGCCTGGACCTGGGCCGGTGACGTGCCGTACTCGGGCGGGGATCCGATGTACCAATGCTCGAACACCGCGATGCTCTGGGTCTACGCCGACATCGGGGCGTGCCCGACGGACGGGGCCGAGGTCACGATGGGTATTGCGTACAACGACGTCATCAGCCCCGCGACCCCCGGTGGGCTAATGGACGCGTGCGGGTGCCAGGTGCCCAACTACGACCAGGCGCGCACGGGCCGGCAGAAGTTCATCCGGTACGTGACGAAGACCACGGACAAGACCACGGTCGCGCCCGGCGACACCGTCGCCTACACGATCTACTACGGCCGGCCCGGGGCCGCGATCACGAACTTCATCGTCATGGACAGCCTGCCCGCGGACACGCACTACATCGCGGGGAGCGGCGTGCCCGCGCCGGACCCCGGATGGGACCCCGATCCCGGACCGCCCCTGCGCCTGCGGTGGACCCTGCCCGGCGGGTCGACGGCGGGAGGCCCCACGGGCGAGGTCCGGTTCCAGGCGAGCGTGGACTGGGGGAACGGGGAGGCGTTCGAGCCCGGGAGCGGCGACCTGGCGGCTCGCGAGGGGGCGCGGCTGGACAACACGGCGGCGGTCGAGTTCCTTGGCTCCGGCTGCGCGCCCGTGGCCCACCTGAGCCCGCCGGTGGGCGCGATCGTGCGCCGGTACCTGATGTGGAAGGTCGCGGACCAGGACCTTCTCTTCGCGCCCCGGGTCGGCCAGCCCGACGACGAGATCATCTATTCGATCTTCATCCGGAACGAGTCGTCGTCCAAGACCTGGTGGAAACTGTCCGTCTGGGACACGGTCCCCGCGGAGCTGGACGTCTGGAACGTGGACACCGGGTTCCCGGACCAGTGCCTGGGCGCCTGGACGATGACGCCGACGGGGGGATGCGCCGTCGGGGCGCCCAACTGGACCGTGGGGGCGGGCAAGACGCTGCTGACGTGGACGCTCGATCTCGAGCCGGGTCAGACCCTGGAGCTCAAGTGGAAGGCCAAGGTCCGGGTCGCGGGCGTGACGGCCGGGGCGACGGCGATCAGCAAGGTCAGCGTGATGGCGCTGGGTGCGACCGGCCGGGTCGACGGCACCGGGAACGCCCGCCTGCCGCGCACGTTCATCCATCTCGCGCCCATAGTGTTGCGCACGACGTATTTCAGCTACGTGGGCCAGTCGTCCTCGAGCAACAGTTGCGGGGACCTGCCGGCCGGGGGCCTCAAGATCAACTTCTTCCCGTTGAACCGGGCCACGAACTTCGAACTCCGCAAGCTCCAGTACGCGGGCGCGGCCACCTTCGCCGCCGTGGGCGGGAAGAGCGCGTCGATCACGGCCATGCAGGGGACCTGTTCGGGGGGGTTCGCCGACGGCGGGTACGGCGGATGCGGGCCCGAGCGGTCGCCCGCCCAGTACTTCATGCCGCCGCCCTGCCTGGCGACGCCGAACGCGATCCTGTTCAAGCTGACGGCGAACGCGCCCGTGCTCTGGATGCTCATGCCCGAGATCGGAGCCGGCGGGGACGCGCACACGTACCTCCCGTCGACGTCGCTCCACCATGCGGGGTTCTGCCTCTACTCCTACCGGCGCTGCCTCTACAACGGTGCGACGTGCGACCTCACCGCCGGCTACGGCGAGTCGTGGGTCGTCTTCAACACGAGCGTCGACGAATACGGGGTCGCCAAGCCGGCCCTGGGTACGACCGCGCACATCTTCAAGTGGGATCCCACGCTCCTGAGCTGGAGCTATGTCCGGGGCAGCGACGTCGATCCGACGAGCCTGTGGATGCCGTTTCAGGGCTGCGTCGGCAACGAGGAGGGGCAGTACCGGATCATCTCGTCGGACGCCCGGCTCCTGGTCTACCAGGGCTACGGGACCATCGGCGACCCCACGGGCGTGCCGTACGGGTACAACGAGCACGGGGGGCTCGTGCCGACCGCCGAGAACGGGCTCAATACGTCGAGGCCCGGCGGCCCCGGGACCTTCTACATCGTCTGCTACCACGACGCCGACAGCAACCAGAACATGATGATCGGGAACTGCGACCCCGCGGTGCCGTCCGTATGGCGGCTCTACCACTACCGCTCCCGGTACCCCGGTCAGGCCGTCCAGGGCATTCCGCCGAGCCTGGCCGGAAATTCGGGCGTATGGGACTACGTCGCTACCCGTACGACGGACGCCGGGCTCGCGGGCCCGGTCAACCCGTTCATCTCGGGGTTCATCGGTGAGCGGCTGGCGAACGGCACCGGGGGCACCGCGAACTCGTGGAAGATCGAGTGGCAGTCGGGCGGCACGATCTCGGTCAACGCGGGCGCCAACATGATGCGGAGTTGGGCGGGCGGCCGGGTCATCCACTCGGCGGACGGCCGGTCTACGGGGCAGGATTTCTGGTTCCACCAGTACTCGGGGCCCGCCACCCACTCCCTGCTGTTCTTCGCGCATTCGGCGGGGATGGCGGTCCAGGCCGTGAGCACCGTGGCGGGATTCAGCGCGACCTACACGAGCGACGGCCCGGACCAATGCATCGGGTTCCTGCCGCTTCCGGGCACGAAGGTCGACTCCGTCCCCTGGCGGATCCGGCTCCTGGCCGGGGGTACGCAGGGGGAGCTCATCGGGATGTACCACCAGGAGGAGTTCCGGGAGAAGTTCTTCACCGCCCCGTTCGTGTCCACCGGCGTGCACTACGAAATCATCGCCCCGCCCACGGTCTTCTCGGGCCAGCCGTTCTGGATCACGGTCGTCGTCGTCCTGAACACGGGCACGACGAAGATCGATTACTGCGGCAGCACGAGTTTCACCTCGACGGACCCCCTGGCCCGGATCGAGGGGGCGGCCATGGACGGGTACAATTTCACGTGGTCGAGCAGTTCGGCCGTTCCGGCGTGTTCCGCCGCGCCCGATGAGAACGGCGTCCGCGTGTTCGTGAACGTCACCATGTACCGCCTCGGGCTCCAGTCGCTGGTCGCCAACGATACCAGCGACGGATCGATCAACGGGGTCACCGCGATCAACGTTACGGGCGCGAACATCCAGTTCTTCAAGCAACCGAAGCTCACGGTGGCGGCCTCCGGCGACACGGTGCAGTTCAAGATCTGCTGGAGCAATTACTCCTCGGCGTCCGGGTTCTCGTTCGTGGTCACGGACGCCGTGCCCATCGGCACGTCGTACCTCCCCGAGGCCGGCGTGGCGGGGCTCGATTGCGGGACGACGAACGGGACCGGCATGACCGTGGCCTACTCGACGGTGGCGACTCCCACGCCGCCGGCCGCCGCGTCCTTCACCACGGCCAACCCGGTCGCGGGCACCCAGTGGCTGCGGTGGTCGGTACCCATCGTCGGGGTCGGAACGAGCGGCTGTGCCTGCTTTCGGATCAGGGTGAACTAGCCGGACGGGCGGCGGAACGCGGGAGCCGTCGCGTACAGGCGGGTTCCGGCGGGGTTATAATCATGGCGACTGGGGGGGGAGACGAGGAGAACGGGCTGGTGAAGCGAATCCGGGTGGCGGCGTTGGCGGCGTGCTGGCTGTTGGTGGCCGGCGCGGGGCGGGCCAACTACTTCAACGATGCCTACGCGTCGTCGGTGCCGCCGTTCAGCGACATCGACACGCTGTTTCCCAACTGGGTTCAGGCGCCCGCGGCGGTCTTCACTCTCGACGATTGCGACGCCACGATCTGCACGTGGTGCACGACCGACCAGATCGTGGGGCTCACGGTCCTGAACTACGGCACCGCCTCGGGGGGCGGCACGGGCGACATCCGGGGCGTGTACTTCGACGTCGTGTGCGGGTCCAAGACGAACATCGCGGTGCAGACGATGACGTGGGCCGGCAACTGGACGATCGGGGTCCAGAGTTTTCCGGCGTGGACTTGGGGCGGCGGGCCGCTGGTTATGAGCAACGTCTGCGACGCTCCGTCGTGGGGGTGTTCGTGCTACCCGAACATCATGACGTACGTGGACATCGGGCCGTGTCCGGGCGACGGCAACACGGTCGAGCTGGGTCTCGGGTTCAACGACACGGTGAACCCGGCCTGGCCGGGGGGCGTGTTCGATTCCTGCGGGTCGGCGGGAAACTGGGGGCCGACGTCGGACCCCGCGCCGAAGACGATCCGGTACTCGATGAAGAGCGTGAACCTGGACGTGGCGGCGCCGGGGGACACTCTTCTCTACACCATTTTCTACGGCAAGCCGAGCGCGGGGCCGGTGAGCAACATGTGGATCATCGACACGCTGCCGACGTTCATGCACTGGGTGTCCGGCATCGGGTCGGTGCCCGATCCCGGGTACGACCCCGACCCGGGTCCGCCGACGCGGCTGCGGTGGACGATACCCGGCCCGTTCACGACGGCGGGGGGCGCGACGGGGATGATCGTGTTCGCCGCGACGATCGACTGGGGGAACGGGGAGTCGTTCGAGCCGGGGTCCGGGGATTTCGCGGCGCAGGAGGGGCAGTTCCTCTTCAACAGCGTGCACACGTCCTGGGAACCGGCCGGGGGCTGTCCGCCGGGGTCGACCTCGAACACGGTGGCCACGGTCGTGAAGCGGTACTACTTCTGGCTCCTGGGCGACCAGGACATCCTGTTCGCGCCGCGGGTGGGCCAGTCGGACGACGAGATCATCTACTCGCTGTTCGTGAAGAACATCTCGTCGACGAGGACGTGGTGGAACGTGCACATCTGGGACACGGTGCCGACGCAGCTCGATTCGTGGAGCCAGGATCAGGGGATCGAGGACCCGTGCACGGGGTGGACGATGACGCCGTCGGGGTGCGCGGCGGCGAGCCCGGGCAAGGTCGTGACGGGGGCGAAGAACACGATCCTGACGTGGCAGTTGGACCTGCCGCCGGGGTTCACGCTGACGGTGCGGTGGAAGGGCAAGGTGCGGCAGTCGACGACAGTCGGGGCGGTCATGATCGACCAGGCGTCGATCCTGGCCTGGGGGCAGACGGGCGTCGTGGGCGGGACGGGGTCGGCGCAGAACCTGCGGTCGTTCACGCACCAGGCGGGCGTCGTGCTGCGCACCACGTTCGTGAGCTACGTCGGGTGGGCGGGCGCCGAGTCCTCCTGGTTCAAGGGGTGCGTGAACCAGACGTACTTCATCTCGTTCTACCCGCTCAACAAGGCATGCGACTTCCAGCTCTACAAGAAATGGTGCTGTTCGGCGGCGCCCTGCGAGGTCGTCTGCTCGCCCTTCGCGACCGCCGGAGGGGTCTCCCCCAAGATCGACGTCTTCGCGGGGACCTGCACGGGCGGGCCGCCGATCGACTGGGAGATGGGGTGCAAGGTCGAGCGGGCGCCGTCGCGGTACGTCCCGAACGAGTACGTCGCCGGCGTGTGGCCCGCGCTGCCGTTCAACTACCTGCACAAGATGGTCTCGAACGCGCCCATGATCTGGGAGCTGTCCATGTGCCTGGCGGGAGGCAACCAGGACGCGAACACGTACGCGGGGACGACGTCGCTCTCGTTCTGCGGGTACATCGCCTACTCGTACTGCCGGACGCACGCGACCGACATGACGACCGTGGACACGCTCTACTGCGTGAACACGGACGACACCCAGCCGACCACGATCTTCATCTTCGCGTGGAACCCGGCCCTGCTGGCCTGGGAGTTCGCGAAGACGCAGGACGTCTGGAACGGGAGCCAGTGGGACTTCGTGCCCACGGTCGCCAACCACTACCGGGTCATCTCGTCGAACACGAAGCTCATCGTGGAGAAGGCCTGGCCCGGTCTGGGCGTGGGCGGCGCGTACAACGACATGGGGAGCCTGGCGCCGAACCGCGAGAACGGCGGGCTCGTGAACTTCGGCAACCCCGCGACTTATTACATGTTCTGCGGCCACCTGCCGGGGACGTCCGACGTGGCGGCGTTCCAGAACCTCGGCGCCGTCGCCCTGAACTACGAGGTCCACCGGTACGCGCCGCTGGACCCGACGGCCAAGTCCCCGAACCCGAAGACGGTCTCGACGGACCTGGTCGGCTACTCGGGAACCTGGACGCCCACGCTGTGTTCCGGCACGGTGCCCGCGGGCTTCTCCGGGGTGGCCAACCCCGAGATCTACGGCGACAACTACACGACCGGGTGCTTCGCGATTCGGTACCGGCTCTACAAGGTCATCTTCACGACGGGCAAGGGACAGGCGTACGGCGGCCGGGCGATCGTCGACCAGTACTCGGGCGGGTCCATGCTCCACGCCGCGGACGCAGCGACGGCGGGCCAGCAGACGGGGCAGCAGTACTGGCTTTACACCAACCAGGCCGCCCACGACGCCGGCGGCTACTCGGTCTCGACTATCGACGTCTTCTGTCCGAAGATCAACCTCGTGCTCAACCTCTCGTCGGGGGCCGCGACCGGCGGCATTCAGGCGTCCGCGACCTACACGACGAACGACGTCGACGAATGCGTGTCGTTCCGGGCGATATCCAACACGACGGCGCCGAACACCCTGAACTGGAAGATCCAGGTCCTGGCGGCGGGGAATCCCGGCGACGTCATCGGCCAGTACATCACCATGAACGTGGGGGAGAAATTCTACACGGCGCCCTTCCTCCAGCGCGGCATCTTCTACGACATCCTGGTGCCGCCCACGGTGTTCACGGGCGAGAGTTTCTGGATCACGATCGTGGTCGTGCAGGGACAGACGAGCCAGACGAAGACCGACTACTGCGGGACGGCGTCGTTCACCTCGACGGACCAGACGGCGAAGATCGGGGGCACGGGGATGGATGCGTACAACTACACGTGGCATGCGAGCATGGGAGGCTGCGCCGGGGTCCCGAACGACAACGGCGTGCATATCTTCGTGAATGTCGTCCTGACGAGGTTGGGCCTGCAAAGCATCGTGGCGGCCGACACCGCGGACGGGACGATCACGGGACTGGCGTCGATCATGGTCGTCGGGGCGGACGTGGAGCTGACGAAGTCGCCGCGGCTCGTGCTGGCGGCGTCGGCGGACACGGTGCAGTTCAAGGTGTGCTGGAGCAACTACTCGTCGGCGTCGGCGTTCACTTTCGTCATCACGGACGCGATACCGATGGGTACGACGTTCGTGCCGGAGGCGTCGGTGAACGCGTTCAACTGCGGGACGACGGACGGGGTGGCGGTGACGGTCGCGTATTCGACGCAGGCGTCGGCGGCCCCGCCGCCCCCGGCGTCGTTCACGAACGGGAACCCCGTGGCGGGAACGCGGTGGCTGCGGTGGACGGTGCCCATGGCGGGGGTCGAGACCTCGGGCTGCGCCTGCTACCGCATCGTTATAAACTAGGGTCGAGGACGACCCTCGCCTTCCCAGCGTCCTACCGGCCCAACATCTTCTGCGCCCAGCCGGGTTCACGGGCGCGGAGATCCGCGACCAGCCGGTCGACATCGGCGCGGTTCCCCAGTTGCTGCGCGGCCATGATCGCCGCCCCGTACAGGCTGGGCTGGGAGGGCGCGAGCGCGACCGCCTTGAGGAGTGTCGCGTACGCCTCGTCGCGCGCCCCGCGGTTCCGCGCCGCCGAGGCGAGGGCGAAAGAAACCCGCCCGACGTGGCCGAGCCGGATGCCGTCGGCCGGCGAGAATGCCGCCGCCCGCTCGTAGAGCGGGAGCGCATCGGAGGGCCTGCCGGACTGCTCGAGCCCGCTCGCGGCGCGCACGAGGTAGGTGGCCTCCCACGGCGCCAGCCGCGCCGCGACGAGGAACGCGTCCGTCGCGCGGCCGGGGGCGCCCGCCCGGGCCGCCTCGTTGCCCCGGTAGGCCCACGCATCGGCGCTGAACCTGAACGCGCCAAAGACGGCCAGCATGAGCCCGAGGGCCACGAGGATGGCGCGTTTCGGAGTTTCGGCGTACGCCGAAACTCCGCTCGTGCCGACCGGGACTCCAGGAGTGTCTTGCTCCGGTTTGCATGAGCTGAGCCGGCCGAGCAGGACCCAGACGACGGGCGCGGTGGCCGCGGTCGAGAACCCGACGAGGTTGTGGATCAGGGCCGCGCAGAGCGCGGCGACAGCGGCGGGGTCGCGTTCCGGGCGGCGGAACGCGACGGCGAGGAGCCAGGCCCACGCGCCGAGCCCGGCGACCCCCGCGATCGCGAGCACGTGCAGGGGCTCGTCGTGCGCCTTCCGCGCGGTAGTGCCCAGCCCCTCGAGGTCCGCCCAACCCGGCGGGGCGGTCCTCAGAAACGCGGCGCCCAATCCGTCGGGACCCAGGCCGAGGAGCGGGCGCTCGCGCGCCGCCCGGGCGACGCCTTCCCACATGATCCCGCGGGTCCGGGCGAGTCCGTGCCCCGCGGCGAGGTCTTCCAGCCGTCCGTGGAGCGAGAGGTCGGCCGGGAGCAGGAGTTCGGCCACGAGGAGGCCGGCGGCGCCGGCGGCCGCCGCCCCAAGCCACCGGCGTCCCGCGTCAGCGGGACGCTTCCGGGGCAGGAGGACCAAAGCCACGACGCACCCCGCGATCCCGCCGAGGAGGCCGCCCCGGCTGGCCGTGAGCCCGAGCACGAGGGTGAAGACACCCACTGCGCCGACGGTGAAGACACCGCCGGCGCTGCAGGTGAAGACACCTACGGGGCCGAGGGTGGGGACACCCCCGGCACCGCGGGCCAGCAAGAGGGGGATCGCCATGGCCATCTGCTGGGCGAGGAAGTCCGGGTTGCCGGCGAAGGCCCGGACGTGCCGGAAGCGCTCGCCGCGGAAGGGGTCCGCCCCGGCCTGCTGGAGGAGCGCGTACGCGGCGCCGAGGCAGGCAGCCGCGACGACGGCGGTCCGGAACCGCCGCGCCTGGCCGTGGTCGAGGCCCGCCCCCGCGAGGAAGAGGACCGCGTAGCAGGCCCAGGTGAGCACGCCCTCGAGGTTCTCGTAATCGCCGAGCCACGCGGCGGACGGCGCGGATGCGCCGACCGCCGACGCCGCGACGGCCGCCATCCACGCCAGGAGCGCGGGCTGGGTGCGCGGGCCGGGGACGGCGCCGCCGGCCAGCAGGACGCCGGCGAGTACGAGCAACCCCAAGTGCTTGGGCAGCTCGAACTGCTCCATCGTGAGCCGGGGGGCGCAGGCCAGCGCCGCGAACGGCACGGCCAGGAGGGCGATCCGCGCGAGCCGCCTCAGGGAGCGCCCCCGTACTCGCGCACCCGGCGTCGGGCATCGGGGAAGTCCGGGAACCTCGCGATGGCCTCGCGGGCCAGCCGGGCGGCGTCCGCCCTGCGTCCCGCCTGCCACGCGATGTCCGCCGGCCCCGTGATCCCCTCGGTGCCGGGCAGGGACCGGCCGGCCCACGGCCGTCCGGCCGCGGGCGCTCCGGCCGGGCGGGCGGGCCCGGCCGCCACGGGTCCGGCGGTGGCCCGCACGTCGAAGACCACCCAGTCGCCGAGGCGTTCCGCTTCGCGCACATGCAGGGCCCAGAACTCCCGGTACGCGCGCAGGCGGGCGGGGTTCCAGTCGGTGAGCCACGGCTTCTTCCCCAGGATCGCGAGCCCGCCGAGCGGGTGCCACACGATCTGGGTCAGTCCGGCCTGGCGTGCGACGACGCGGACGCGCTCGGCGGAGCCGGCGTCTTTCAGCCACCAGTAGAGCGGGGGACGGACGTACAGGAATTCGAACCAGACCCGCCGGGGCAGGTCGTAGCTGAAGACGTGGCCGAGGAAGTACACGCGGCCGCGCGGGGGTGCGCGGCTCTCCGCCGCGGCGAGCACGCCCTCGTATCCCTCGGGCCGGAAGTACCCGGCGCGGTACGCGGCGGGCGTGACCTTGCCGAGCGCGGGATCGTAGGAGGCGGTCGAGAACTGGATCGCCTTCACGCCGCACGCGACGGAGCCGATCAGGCCCGCCAGCGACAGCCGGGTCATCCACCGGCGTGCCACCGGGCCGAGCCCCGCTCCGTTGACGCAACCGGCACCGGCGACGCACGCGATCGCGAGGGCGGGGGTCAGGTAGCGCGCGAGCGGCGCGGTCAGCCCCCAGATCACGAAGAGCGCGAGCGCGACCCCCCAGAGCTTCCCGCGGCGGGCGGCGGGCCACAGGAGCGGGCCGGCCACGGCGATCAGGACGAGCGGCGACAAGGCGCCGTCGGAGCCCGGAGAGGTCATGAGCCGCCACGGCGCGGCCAGGAGTCCGGCGGGATCGGGGTGCAGGGCGCGGGCATCGTCGCGCCAGCCCGCCATGTCCGCGGGGGTCCAGCGCAGGCCGCCGAAGAGCACGGGGTATACGGGGTTCCCGGTCCAAGCCCAGGTTCTGACGAGCCAGGCGCCGCCGGCCGCGAGGGCCGCCGCGGCGAATCGCCGGGGCCCGGGCCCGGTGAGGCCCCGCGGGTCGAAGCGACCCCCGGGGTCGAGACGACCCCGCCGGGCACGGTGGAGGGAGACGGCGAAGAGGACGACGGCCGCGGCGCCTCCGAGGTACTTGGTGCCGAAGGCAGCGCCGGCAAGCCATCCGGCCGCGAGCCATCGCGGCCGCGGGGCGGTGAGGGCGAGGAGCGAGCCCACGAGCGAGAGGACGAGGAAGAACTCGACGTACGCCCGGCTCGCGATCACCATGCCGAACGGGAGGGTGAGGAACATGGCCCGGGCCCAGGGGGCGGCGTCGCGGGACCAGACGCGCGCGGCGAGCCGGGCGACGCCCTCGGCGGCCGCGAGCCAGGCGAGAGCGTGAAGCAGGCGCGCCGCGGGGTCGCCGCCGATGCTTCGCGCCACGAGGAAGAGCGTCTCGCCAGTGAACGGAAAGTAGGAGGGGAAGATCGCGGGCAGGGGCACGATCTTGCGGTCGACCAGGTACAGGGACGGGACGCGCAGGTGGTAGACGACGGCGTCCCAGGCGACCTCGGGGGCTAAGGACGCCACGAGAACCGCGGCGACCGAGACCCTGGGGATCCACACCAGGAATCCGCTCGGGTCCGCGCGACGAGCCAGGGCAAGGGGGCGGCCAAGGAGCGGCAGCGCCGCTGCGGCTCCCCGCCGGCCAAGGGCCGGCAGGGCGGCGGCGGCGATGGCGGCGACCGCGGCGAAAACCTGCGGGGCTGCCAGGCCGAGCCAGCCTGCGCCCTGGGCGCCCAGCGCGAGGAGCGGTAGGCCGGCCGCGAGCGCGAGCCACCGCCCGGCCGCGGGCGAAATGACCCCGAGCAGGGCACGGCCGCAGCCCATTCCCGCGAGCGCCGTGATCCCCGCGCCCGCGAGGGCGAGCGCCGCGGAGCGCAGCGCGGTTCCCGCGGCCGGCCACGGCGGCGTGCAGAGGTGGGAGACGACCGCGGGGAGGTGGCGGCAGTCGAGGAGTTCGCGGGAGAAGAGCCAGGCCAGCCAGACCCAGAGTGCCCAGACCGCGAACAGCCGGCGGCGAACCGGCGCGAGATCCCGCCCGTCCACCGCGGCCGTGGCGGTCACCGGGCGCGTGCCGGCACCAGCTTGGGAATCAGGTACCGGCCGTGGGCGGGGAGGTGCCCGCACAGCCGCGGGCGGGTCGCCCCGTCGGCGAGGAAGACGACCGCCTTGACGTCCGGGCAGTTCCTCGCAATCGCGCGCAGGATCGACCGGACGAATACGATCTCGTCACGGGCTCCCATCGGCCGGTCGAGCGCCGCCACGGGCTCGTCGAGGTACGCCACGCCGTCGGCGGAAAGGAAGACGGCGCGCGGGGTGAGGCCGGGCGGGAAGAGGGGGAGCGCGTCCGCGGAGGCGGGCGGCTGGTGCAGCTCGCCCACGAGCTGGACCAGCCGGTCCTGCGGCGACGCCGGCTTCGGGCGACGCCGGATTTCCTCGACCGGCTCCAGTCCCGCCTTCGGGGGGTAGCAGACGACGACGTCGATCGCTTCGGCGCCCGGCGCGACTGCGACCACCGGGCCCGTGACCGCAGTGCCGCGTTTACCGTGCCAGAGGAAGATTCCGGCGGCGACGAGGGCGGCGGCGCAAAGGAGGACGATCATGCGCTTCACGGCTTGGCCGCCTCCCCCCCGGTGGCGGCCGCCCCGCCGTCCGCGGGAGCGGGCGGAGGCGGAGTCGGAGTCGTGGCGGATTCCGCGGCTCCGGGGTCCGGTGTCCCTCCGGCGGCGGGGGCCCCGGCGGCGTTACCCGGGGCGAATGCCAGCAACGCCTGCGCCACGGCCGCGGCCAGCCGGCTCCGGAGAGCTTCGTCCATCGCGAGCTTCGCGCCTTCGTGCGTGCCCAGCCCCTCGAACTCGATGACGACGGCCGGGCAGGCCAGGCCTTCGAGCGCGAGGAGGGGGGCCGGAAGCGGCCCGCGCGTCGGGATGCCCGCCGATTCGATGGCCGCCGCGATCCGCCGGGCGAGGGCCACCGACCGGTCGACCTGGGCCTGGGCGGTGCCGGTCCATCCGCCAGGCGGCTCGAAGGGGTCGAACGCGATCCCGGCACCGCCCATGTTTCCGAGGCCCCAGATCCAGACGGCCACGCCGGGATCTCCGTGCTCGGAGCCGTGGAAGCTCACGAACGCGCGTGCTTCCAGCGTGTTGGCGAGACTCGCGACTTCGAACGGCTCGAGCGGGGTGGTTCCGTCCTGGAGCAGGATCGCGGCGACGCCGTCGGCGATCGTGGTCGCGGCCACGGCCTGCGCGAGCGCCAGTCCGAGGTCGCCCTCGTTGAGGCCGCGAAGGCCCCCGGCACCGGAGCGGTGGACGTGTCCGGGGTCCAGGCCGATCACGCGCGCGCCGAGCGGGACGGGAGGTGCGGTGAGCGCGCGGGTGCGGGAGGCTTCCGGTCCGAGGTCCGCCTGCGTCTGCGCCGGCTGGACGACGAGCTCCTTCTTCGCTTCGTTCCACGCCACGTCCGTGTCCCAGCCGCGCCGTCCGAGCAGGCGGACGGCTTCGAGCGACAGGAAGGGAAGCCCCCCGATCAGCCGCGGCGGGGTCCGGACGAGGAGGGGCTGTCCGCCGAGGGTCAGGAGGGGTTCGTCGAGAAAGCCGCCCGCGGTGACCGCCCGGCTCCTGAGATGCCACCGGTTGGTGGCGGGGTCCCAACTCGCGTCCGCGCCCAGGAGGGGGCCGCACGCGAGCAGGGGCAGGAGGAGCTCGCCGCCTTCCCGTCGCACCTGGAGATTCCGGACGGAGTCGCCCTGCCGGACGGCGGCCCTGACCGTGTCGCCCCGGACGCCGGCCGCGAGGCAGAGCCACCCGGCCAAGGCCGCGGCGCCCGTGGCGAGGCGTCGGCGGGAGAGGCGCACGGGAAGGGTCGGCGTGCCGCTCACGGTCGCGATCAGAAGAACGGGACGACGCCTCCGGTCTTCGGAATCTCGACCTTGGACTTGGCCGAGGCGGCGCTCTGCTTGCCCTCGAGCGTCTGGGCCACGACCCAGAACACGTAGGTCGTGGCCTCCTTCGCGGTCCGGTCGCGCCAGACCGTGTCCGTGGTGGGAGCGCTGTTGAGCGGCGCGCCCGTGTCGTCGCCGGGGAAGGCGCGATAGACGAGGTAGCCCGCGAGCGGGACCTTGGAAGCGACGGGGTTCCACTTGATGACCACGGTCGAGCCTTCGAGCTCGGCCGTGACCTTCCCGGGCGCCGGCACGGCGTCGGCCGGGGGAGCGGCCGGCGGCGGGGGCGTGGCGACGGGCTGGGGGACCGGCGACTTGGGGGCCGCTGCCGGAACCGGCGCCGAAGCCGGCGTTGACGGCGACGCCGGCGCCGAAGCCGGCGTCGACGGCGAAGGAAGCGGCGGAGCCGCCGGTGGCGTCGCCGCGGGTCTCGGGGGAGGGGATGCGAACCTTCTGGAACAGCTCGATCA
>ERZ1292640.299-Hain-H43-02um-R1-299-length-40070-cov-6_pt1 | contig 40070 bp, 34 predicted proteins | sample MGYA00564404_ERZ1292640 | MGnify/ENA primary metagenome ERZ1292640 (study PRJEB36523, sample SAMEA6512636) | groundwater metagenome | collected 2019-01-08 | study: AquaDiva: Metagenomics assemblies of 32 groundwater samples | reverse complement strand
AATGGTGGAAGTTTAGCCGTCACAATAACTGCAGCTGCATTCTTAGATTTAACAGCCGCATTATTTTGCACATCAAGACCAAGTTTTCCGAATAAACGTGCGAGCGACTGTCCTGTGACATCTACGCTTGAATCACCGGTGCCTTTCAGCCCAACAATAATTCCATATCCTATTAGAATATTTTCACGGACTCCTTTTACTGTGGCTATATCCTTTAGTCTTGCAGCACCAGCAATACTAGAAAAACACATGATGCTAATTAATATTAAAAGAAATACCGCACTGACTACAATACCGTTCTTCATCTCATCGCCTCAAGTCTATATTCATAAAGCTTGTTAGAACTAATTGCGTCGTCATCGCCAATTTCAGCACTCTTTGCAACAGCGAGCAGGGTTATCATCCGATGCCTGCCGTTTTTGTATATTATCTTTTTTCGCCCGCGAACTTTATAATTACCATTAGGATAACGCTCGAGTATTTCGGCTATTATCGTCTCACCAGGTTTAATTTCTAGTGACTGTGTAATATCTATGGCTGTAGTATTTATTGGGTCTGAAATTTTTTCTGTGGCTACAGCTCTGGTTTTTTCTGGGTTATTATCGCTCTTTTCATCGCTTATTGTTTTATTTCGTGCTTCTTGGATCGCTTTTATTCTTCCTTCTTTCGCTATGACGATCTCAAGTTCGCGTTCTTTTTGAGACAATGTTCGTTTTATTTCAGCAGCGATATCACGAATCATATCATCATTTATGCTTATAGAAATAAGATCGCCCACACCTCTAACCTTGTTTTTAGTGAAATAGTAATTCGTTTGTCCGTTAGAAGCCCACAATGAACCCTCATGTTGAGAGTCATCTACAAAATCTGCACTAGTGGCTCGCTGTCCGTTTTTATAATTTTTTATAGGTGTGATATTGCTTTCTATATTATAACCATCTTCCACATTATTATCAAACTCTGTAGCGTCACTACTAATAAACCTGTTGTCATTACTCCTATAGCTGTTACGCCGGTCTTCGCGGTCTATATGCTGCGCATATTGTGGACTGGCCGCTGCAGGTCTCCTATCAGTAAAGCTCATATCCATGCTACGGCTACCAGTTGCCGACTCTGAATATACCCCCACATCATCTATGTCATTATCTCTGCGTGCGTTGGCTAATAATTTTCCACACCCTATCTCAGCTATTATTAAAAATGACATCAATCCTATAAATAATACGGATTTCGCTGCCATAATGTTAGATCCCAACCTCAACTATCCCTCCAGATAACAAACGTCCTGTTAGTTGTCTTTTCGTCTTCTGGGCCATGACTTTTACCGGCCCGTTTAAATATGCAGGCTCTTCTGCTACTCCAACCATTAAAAGAGTTATTTCTTTTGAAATCAGCTTAATACGAACTGGCTCTCCTTTCTTTATGTCTGGCACTTTCTTTACTGTAGAAGTTAGAAGATATTTTCCCTCCAATACAGTTTGCATCGGCTCAAACTGGCTCAATTCATCAGGAGGATGATTTACTGTCGACATAATGATGCCGCGGTATTCCCGTCCCAAACCAGAAGCCACATTTACTTCCTGGACGGTAAACATATCGTGACTTAACTTTTCCCCGATCTGAATCCTGCGAATGGCTATATATGCCGGAATAATCGCGGAGAAACTAACCATTCCCTCTGAAATTACCATCCCTTGGCTGTTTTTTGTTTGAAATACAACTTCACCGCGCGCCGACTCGCTTATTAAGCTTATTGAATGAATATCAGCTAACAAGCCTCCACTCCGCCATTGCACATCACTGATTATATCAATTTTCGCTTCGGGATATCTTTTATAAAGTTTTTCTTTTAAAAGTTTATCAAGGTTATCGACAAAATCTAATCTCTGATCACTTAAAGTACTGCCATCTCCTTGCGGCAAACTGGACGTGGTCTCGATAGCCTCAACTGAACTAAGCATCACTAAAATACCGGTCAAAACGAAAAATATTTTGATCTTCACTTGCACCCTCCTGACGCAAGTCAGTTACAAAAAAATTACTTAATGTTGGCCGTAGCCCCCCACATTTGATCAGCCACTCCCATAACCTTTGTACCCATTTCGTATGCTCTTTGGGTTGCAATCATATCGACCATACTGTTTGCAACATTGACATTAGACCCTTCAAGAGCGCCCTGCTGTACAAGTCCTAGTCCATTTTCACCAGGCAAGCCCTGGATGGGTGATCCACTTCCTAATGTTGCTTTATACAATCCGTTACCTTGAGCATTCAGACCCTGCTCATTAGGAAACGTAACAAGCTGAATTTGGCCTACTATGCTTTCGCCATGATTTGGCAATGTCACCCTTATCTCGCCATTAGCATTAATAAGAATATTTGTGACATTATTAGGGACAACCACCTGCGGCACTAGAAAAGAGCCATTTGCAAGTAACATCCGCCCTTGGCCATCAAGGTGGAAGGCCCCACTTCTGGAATATGCAATTTCACCATTTGGCATTTGAACCGGAAAGAAGCCCTTTCCTTCTATCATTAAATCATATGGGTGATAGGTCATCTTGGTCGTTCCTTGTTCAAAAATTTTATGAGCCGCTCCGACTTTCACACCCATACCTGTTTGGATGCCAACTGGTGATTGTGTCCCAGCACCCAAGGCACTACCGGGCTCTTTTAATGTTTCATACATTAAATCCTGAAATTCATTCCTACTCCTCTTGTAACCATCGGTATTAACGTTTGCGAGATCATTAGATATACGCTCGATATTCGCCTGCTGCGCCTCTAATCCAGTTGCGGCTGTTGTAAGAGCTCTAATCATGACTCAGCCTCATTAAAGTTTACCAATGTCATTAGCTTCCTTTCCTAATAATTCACCATAGGTCTTAAGAACTTTCATATCGTGTTCAAATAGACGGTTTGCCTTAATTAAATTTGTCATTTCCTCGATCGGGTTAACATTAGATGTCTCTATAACTCCTTGGTATACTTTGGTACGGACCGGGTCGGTTGAAATATTCATGATATCTTTATTCTCAAAAGATTGACCGCCCGCCTTGCGCAACTTAGACTTGTCTATAAACTCAATTACGCTAAGTTTTGCTACAAAATCATCCCCTGAATATATTTCACCATTCTCATTAATACTTATCGGCCCCTTTCGATCTCGTAAATTAATATAGCGAGAAACCTCGGACATCACTCGCATTGACTCTGCGGTAACTCCTCTTTGAATTCCATTTGGAATCTCATTAGCTGGTTGCCTAGCAGCTAATCCGCCAGGATGTGATGACAATACAGGACTACCATCTGATGTAACAAGAACACCATCTGCTGAAATTTTAAGGCTTCCATTTCTTGAATAGCGCAACCCGGCCGGTGTTAATATTTCTAAAAAACCGGCCCCACCTAATGCTATATCCAGCGGCGACTGTGTGACCTTTGTGGCGCCGCTTTTAAAGTCAGTGTAAGTGCCGTCAACAACAACAAATGATTGATCCCTTCCATCAAGCGGGTATAAATCCTTGTCTTTTACCGGCCCACGCGGGATGTCCACACCTTCATGTTCCCTTTCAAGTGAAGCCAGATATTCCTTAAATGTTGGATTATCTTTTTTGAATCCAATTGTATCTGAATTCGCCAAATTATTGGCTATCATATCCACACTCTGTAACCGTGACGATGCTCCTGATACTGAAGTCCACATCCCTGTGGCCACATGAATCTCCCCCGGACGTAATCAGAGCAATCGGCATGCCGGATTAAAAACTTTAATAAGTATGCTTAATATGCGAAAAATTTGCGGTTTTAGGAAAAATACACCAGGTAATTTATTCCGAGTAGGATTTTTCTTCCACTATTACTATGATGTTTTTGCCCACCTATTAACAAGAAGTGGTAAAACAATATCAAATGAATAAAATTCTCTTATCGGCCAAACCTGTCGTAAATAAAATCAAACATTCTGTTTCTGAGCAGGTGCGTAGTTTTATTGAAAAATATAGCCGACGCCCAAAACTTTCTGTAATCTTGGTGGGTTGTGATCCAGCCAGCATTATATACACGGGCAAAAAAGGTGAGGCTGCTATCGCTGTGGGTATAGAACATGAAACCATTTCATTGCCGGAAAACACATCACCAAAAGACGTTAAATCTGTATTACAACGTCTAAATTCTGATCCATTAGTAGATGGTATACTAATTCAAAGACCTCTACCAAAAGGCTTCCCAGAAAAAGATGTCGTATTTTTAGTTTCACCAGAAAAAGATGTCGACGCCTTTCACCCTTTAAACATAGGTAAATTTACTTTAGGTCTCCCTGGTCTTAAGCCATGCACACCTGCGGGTATTATGGAGCTTCTAAATTTTTACAATATTCTTCCAGAAAGCAAGATCGTGACTATTATTGGAAGAAGCTCCATCGTCGGTAAACCAATGGCAGCAATGTTTCTTCAGGCAAATGCCACAATAATACAATGTCACAGTAAAACATCTAATCTACGCGAATTATCTAAACAAGCCGATATCCTTGTTGTAGCTGCTGGTAAAGCCGGGCTAATTGATTCCTCATACATAAAAAGTAATGCCGTTGTCGTTGACGTCGGAATTCATAAAACCAATGAAGGAAAAATTATCGGCGACGTACTTTTTGATGATGTTATAGAAAAAGTATCTGCAATAACCCCAGTTCCTGGAGGCGTAGGGCCTATGACTATAGCCATGCTTTTACAAAACACCCTTTTTGCAGCTAACAACAGAGAAGAGCCAAGCCGCCTTTGTAAATCTCAATTCTAGACATCATATTTATGAAGGTGTACGGTCAAACTAGGAATCATTATTAATGTCAAATAAAACAGCTCTTTATGAAGAACATCAGCGCCTTAATGGTCGACTTATAGATTTTGGTGGATGGGAACTACCGGTACAGTATACCGGGGTAATAGATGAACATCTCGCTTGTCGTAATGCGGTCGGGCTTTTTGATGTAAGCCATATGGGTGAAATATCCGTAAACGGAAAATCAGCAGAAGCTTTTCTAAGCTACACGTTGACAAATAACATACGCTCTATGCCTGTTGGAAGAGCTCAATATAATCTAATGTGTAACCATCTGGGCGGGGTCATAGATGATCTTGTTGTATACAGAAGGGGAAAAACAGATTTCTTACTTGTAGTAAATGCAAGTAATACAGATAAGGATTTTAATCACATTCAGAATGTGGCTAAAACACACTCTTCAAGCTTCACAGAATTATCTATAAATAATGACAGCCCAAAATACACCCAAATCGCCATCCAGGGAGCAAAAGCAGTAAACATTGTAAAGCAAGTGACCAATGCCAATCTTGAAGTTATTAAGAATTATTGGTTCTGCGAGGAGCGCGTCCTAAATAAAATACCCGCGATAATTGCAAGGACTGGTTATACCGGTGAAGACGGGTTTGAACTTTACGTCCCATGGGAAACCGGGCCAGAATTGTGGCGCGCACTACTTGACATAGGAAACTCTTTCGGAATTAAACCATGCGGTCTTGGTGCTAGGGACACTTTACGTATAGAAATGAAATATCCATTATATGGCCATGAAATTTCCGACAATACCAGCCCTATTGACGCAGGCTTAGCCTGGGTAGTGGCTCTTGATAAAGATGACTTTATTGGAAAATCTGCAATCTTAAAAACTAAACAAAACGGCCCCGCCCGCACCCTGGTTGGTCTTACAATGATTGATCGTGGGATACCAAGACAGGGCTACGCTGTTTTTACAGATGATGGTAGAGAAAAAATAGGTGAAATAACAAGTGGAACGATGTCTCCATCATTAAGACAAGCCATAGCTATAGCATATTTAAATTCATCATTTAAATATGCGCCAGGAGTAAAAATTGCAGTTGATATTCGTGGAATAAAAATTCCAGCAATAACTACACCAACACCTTTTTATAAAAGACCGTACTGACGCATCCTTGGAGGGATACCGATGGATTTTCCAAAAAATCTTAAATACACAAAAGATCATGAATGGGCTCTTGTTGAGGGCATAGTAGTTACTGTCGGTGTAACCGATCATGCCCAAAACGCCCTTGGTGATATCGTGTATATTGATCTTCCGGAAACTGGTAAGATTTTAAAATCTGGTGACCCTTTTGGTGTAGTAGAAAGTATTAAAGCTGTTTCTGATTTATATTCTCCTGCAACCGGAAAGGTAATAGACAAAAACACACGTCTCGCAGACGATCCTTCTTTAGTAAATAAGGACCCCTATAAACAAGCGTGGATGATAAAAATAGAACTTACTGACAAATCTTCCTTGGAAACCCTCATGGATTGTGAAGCTTATTCCAAGTATGTCGCTTCTTTAAAATAATGGCTTTTATTATATACATCGGCAAATCAGCTGCCTATCTCCTACAACATTATTGATTCTACCAACAGGTGGCCAAAATTTACTGGTACGTGTGTCTTTAGAAGGAAACGCAGCTTTTTCCCTTGAGTATGGGTGTGGCCATTCGGTTTTAGCAATTCTTTCAGCGGTATGTGGTGCATTTTTTAACACGTTATTATTTCGATCTGCTTTACCATTTTCTATTTCAGCAATTTCTTCACGGATGGAGATCATCGCCTCGCAAAATCGATCAATCTCTGCCTTTGACTCGCTTTCCGTAGGTTCAATCATCATTGTACCGGGCACTGGAAAAGATATAGTTGGCGCATGAAAACCATAATCCATAAGTCTCTTCGCAACATCTTCTACTTCTACTCCAGCGGATTCCTTAAATCGTCGAACATCAAGTATACATTCATGCGCAATAAATCCATTAATGCCTTTGTAGACCAATGGATAATGTGCGGTTAATTTCTTGGCAATATAATTGGCGTTAAGAATTGCAACCATGCTTGCCTTCTTAAGTCCCTCTGCCCCCATTAATAAAATATACATCCATGCAATTGGCAACACACCTGCGCTTCCCCATGGGGCTGCAGATACGGGTAATACACCGGAAATCCCTCCAACCTTGATAACAGGATGTGAAGGTAAAAAATCAACCAAATGAGATTTTACAGCAATAGGACCGACACCAGGGCCGCCACCACCATGAGGTATTGAAAATGTTTTGTGCAGATTTATATGGCAAACATCTGCGCCTATTTCAGCAGGTCGACATAAGCCTATTTGCGCATTTAAATTGGCACCATCCATATAAACTTGGCCACCACATTCATGTATTACCCTACAAATTTCTTTTATCTTCTCTTCAAATACTCCGTGTGTAGATGGATAAGTAACCATCATTACGGCAAGCTGATTTTTAAATTTGAGGGCTTTCTTTTTAAGATCTTCAATATCTATATTGCCAAGTTGATCACAATCAACCGTGACAACACCAAGTCCAGCCATAACTGCACTAGCCGGATTGGTTCCGTGTGCTGATCGAGGGATGAGACATACATTGCGGCATGACTCACCTTTATTCTCTAAATATTTCTTAATGACTAACAGACCTGAGTATTCTCCTTGTGAACCGGCATTTGGTTGAAGCGACACCGCAGAAAAACCAGTTAACTCTGCAAGCGATTTCTCAAGTTCATGAAATAAAATTCCATACCCCTTAGCTTGCTCTACCGGCGCAAATGGATGTAGTTTACTAAATTCAGGCCAGCTTATCGGATACATTTCGGTGGTTGCGCTTAGCTTCATGGTACATGAACCGAGTGGGATCATTGAGGTAGTAAGTGAAAGGTCTTTTGCCTCTAATCTGCGCAAATAGCGAAGCATTTCTGTTTCAGAATGGTAACTATTAAAAACTTTATGAGTTAAATATTTTGATTCCCGTTTAAATATTGACTTCAGTTCTGTGGTTAGCCCAAATGAGAGGTCATTTAAACTTTTTGTGATCTTCCTACCACATCCTTCTGAGAAGATTTCTAGGATTTTTTCAATATCACATAAAGACGTGGCTTCATCTAATGATATTCCAATTGCTGTCGAGTTAATTTTCCTAAAGTTAACCCCACTCTTTTCGGCTACTAAAAAAACTTTATCACATATGTTTTTAGTTGATTCTACTGAGAGGGTATCGAAAAAATTTTCGTTAGTGACTCTAAATCCTAGGTGGGCCAAACCACTATTTAATACACGGGTCAAAAACAGCACTCGTTCTGCTATTCTTTTTATACCGTGTGGACCATGGTAAACAGCATACATACTGGACAACACGGCTAAAAGAACCTGCGACGTACAAATATTGCTTGTAGCCTTTTCCCTACGGATATGCTGCTCTCTAGTTTGAAGAGCCAGTCTTGCAGCAGCTTTACCTTCCGAATCAATTGAAAGCCCGATTATACGCCCAGGTGCTTGCCTCTTAAAAGCTTCCTTTGTTGCAAAATATGCGGCATGAGGCCCACCGTATGCTAAAGGAAGGCCAAACCTTTGCGTACTACCGACACAGACATCCGCACCTATTTCCCCGGGTGGCTTCAATAAAGCCAAGCTAAGCAAGTCTGCTGAAACAACAATAAGAGATCCGGTCTTATGTGCTTTTTGTATAAAATCACTATAATCATAAACCTCACCACAAGAAGACGGATATTGTACCAATGCACCAAATATTTCTGGAGAAAAGGAGACATCATCATGTCTGCCAAGTATTATTCTAACCCCGATATGCTGTGCTCTGCCTTGAATAACCGCTATTGTTTGTGGGTGACATTCTTCTGAAATAAAAAACCCCCCCCCACTGGGGCGTCCTTTTATCGAATAACACATTGCCATAGCCTCCGCCGCTGCGGTCGCTTCATCAAGCAATGAAGCGTTGGCTATTTCCATCCCGGTCAGATCAGAAACCATTGTTTGGAAATTAAGCAACGCCTCAAGCCTCCCTTGAGAAATCTCTGCCTGATATGGGGTGTATTGGGTATACCATCCAGGGTTTTCAAGAATATTTCTCTGAATTACAGAAGGCATGACGGCTTCATGATATCCCATTCCTATAAACGACCTGACTAATGCGTTATGCCCTGCAATTTTTCTAAGGTCATCAAGAAGTTCTTTTTCTGTCCGCGCACTTGGTAAAGATATCGGTTTCTTTGTCTGAATGTCCTGCGGCACCACTGAGTTAATAAAGCTTTCAAGGTCAGAAAATCCCATTAACCCAAGCATTTCATCAATATCCTTATCACGAGGTCCGATGTGCCGAGCGGTAAAATCTGATTTGTTGTCAATAATTTTATTCATAATAATATTTTCCATATTGCACATATTAATATCAGGTGTAGCAAATTAAAAAAAGTCTTGACCACTAGCTTATTATTTGGCGGTATGTGTTTCTGGTTAATAAGTCGCCATTTTAATTTCTGAGGTTCTGTTTTCTATGAAACACCCCTGTCTAAACTCCATTAACATGTTTCAAGACAACAACACGAATATTAAAGAAAACCACCACTGCCAAGATGCTATTGATGACCTTGCGCGCATTTTTAACACTGCGGTAGTAACAGTAAAAACACCCCCCGAACGTAATTTCCCTTCTGAATTAAACGAAATCCTCCAAAGTCCTGTATTTAAATCGATTCTTTACGCTGTCCGCGATCTTTCTATAAAATCTGGCATTTCAGAACGTGAGGCTTCCGAGCAATTGATCCAAACCTTCCGTAAACTAGATAGTATATGGTCAGACTACTTACACCATGAAGGACTGGAACGAGTTTTATCCGGCTAGTGAATTAAGTTCTAAGGATAAATTCCCAGGGAATTTGTATTTCGCCATTTTGATCGATAATCCCGCTTGGTGGATTAGGAAAGGGCCCAGCAAGTCTGAATGCATTAATCGCCGCTTCATCAAGATCTCTTGTTCCTGATTCATTCAACACGCGCACACGCACCACATCGCCATTCTTATCAAGCGTTACAAGTATTTTAGTGCTGTGATCCATATCAGAAGCAAGTTGTCTTCCATTTCTATATAAGCTCAGTAATTTAGATCTTAATATCGGAATCCATGCGCGGTCTAATCTTTGCCTAATTCTTTGAAAATAACTAAAAAATATATATTCCTTTGTATTAAGTGCGGTTCTATCCGACTCTCTTATTCCCTTTACATAATCCTGTGGTAAAGAGCCAAACTCAGCCCAATTGTTGTCTCCACTCTCTTGCCCGGCATCTTCGCCGCTTAGGTTAAATGCAGGAAAAATTTTTAAACCAAGGTTGCTTAATGATGTTATAGCGCCATTTTCTTTTGATTTTTGAACTACTTTATTACCGGTGTTTTTAAATTTTGAAGCATTTTTTATGTTATTAACTTCATTGATTTGTCGGGGCCTTGTTACTGTTTCTTGTTCAACTGTTTGTGTTCTCTCGCCAAGAAAGGCCTTAGTGGCCGGCTTTTCTACTTTTATGCCTTTCGTAGTTTGGACGACCTGCCGTCTAACTAGTGCTTGCACATGTGTCTGGCTTGATTTTTTTATTGGCTCCAACTCGACCATTGTAATTTTATTGGTAACTTCAAAAGCCGGTCGGTATTTTGGCAATAGGATTGTGACAAACAATAATGCAGATATATGCACCACTAAAGATAAAAAAACTGCTTTCTGCAGACTACCTACTCCCATTGGAAGTTATAACATCTCCCAATGACGTTTCGGCATTTTTATAAATTTTCTTTAAAAAATTCTTCGCTGTGTTGGTTATCTGACGGCTTATCACTAGACTCTGTTGGTTCTGTACCTTCTATAAAAGCTTCTTTTATTGCATTCGTAAAATTTGGTGGAGCAAGCTTACCTGTTGACGCATCAATGCTCACAAACACCACCCCCGGAGGGGTAATAAAATCCTCATCTAGATAAGATTTAACTGCATCTTTCATAAAGTTAAGCCATATCGGTAAAGCCGCTTTTGCGCCTGTCTCGCCAGTTCCAATTGATTTCTGGTTATCAAAACCAACCCAAACACCTGTTACTAAACTCGGGGTAAATCCTATATACCAAGCGTCTATATATTCATTGGTGGTCCCAGTTTTTCCTGCGGAGATTTTACCAAGATTTTTTGCCTCATGGCCTGTCCCATAAGTAACTACTTCTTTCATTAAATGCGTCATTACAAAAGCAACCCTTTGGTCCATAACCTGCTCCGGCTCGTCGGGTAGAGGATATTTTTTTAATTCAGAAAAAATGGCTGATTCTTGCACTGACATGCTTGGACTTGGTAATGGCATGGGCATTACCATTTTATGGAGATTTTTATTTGTTGTTTTTTTCTCTTCTAACACGCGCCCATCGCGATCAATAATTTTAGTGATAAAAATAGGAGAAACCGCACGTCCTTTTCGTGGAAATAGCGCATATGCCTTTGTTAATTCAAAAAGAGATATAGAAGCACTTCCTAAAGAAATTGATAAATCCACTGGGAACTTACCATCGATCACCAATCGGCTAACATAATCTATAATACTAGAAACATGCATTGACTGAACAATCTTTATTGTTGGCACATTCCTGGATTTAATTAATGCTTGACGGAATGTGGTATCTCCATAAAAACGTTCCTCAAAATTGCTCGGCTTCCATTTACCGGATTCGCTATCTTCATAAACAATTGGAGAATCAACGATAATTGACGCTGGAGTATACCCATTTTCTAGTGCTGCAGAATAAATGATCGGCTTAAATGCTGAACCAGGCTGCCGCTGCGCTTGAATGGCCCTGTTAAATTCTGAGGACTTAAAGTCATATCCGCCCTCCATTGCTATGATCTGCCCATTTACAACATCCATAGATAACAGGGCTCCTTGCACTTCAGGCCTTTGTTCGAGGCTGGCCTCTAAACATTTTTCAGAGTTTTTTGAAATTACCTTTGATAAAACAACATCTCCTTTTGCTAAAACATCTGATGGTTTCTGTGGTGCAACTCTTTTTTGCTTCAGCTGATTTTCTTCTCTTAGTGGTTTGGCCCATAGCAAATTTTTCATAGGGATTTCACATATTACCGAGCCAATACTCACGGTTGCTTGTTCTCTAATATCATTAACTCCTATAACCACAGCGTCGTAAATCTCTCCTATATCAATAAGTGCAAGATCTGATATCAACCCAGATGCGCGCATAGCGGCCAATAAATCAATATTTCCATCCGGCATCAACATCACATAAGCAATCTTTCTCTCTATAATGTTTTTTCTAGATTCTAGCTTGAATTCCTCAATTTTATTTAAACTGTCTAATTTCTTTATCGGTCCACGATAGCCTATTCTTTTATCAACTGACTCCAGCCCAGACCGAAGACTCCGCGCTGCCGATACTAGCAAATGCGGTGATGCTGGTATTGAGACTGTCAATCCATCTTCATAAATTGCCCTCTCACCATATTTTTCTGCTAAATATTTTCTGATATGTTCCACTAAATAAGCTGAATACTTCTCATTAATATTAGAATCATGGAAAATCTTAACTTCTTGTGACGCCGCATGTGCTGACTCTTCGGCAGTTATAAAATTATTTTCACGCATCCGCCTAAGTACATACAGTTGCCGTTCTTTGGCTTTCTTTGGATTAAGTAACGGACTATATTTTCCTGGTGCTTGTGGCAATCCAGCCAATAGTGCGGCTTCTGCTAAAGTTACCTCTGATATATCCTTTGCAAAATATGTCTTAGCTGCGGCTTGCACGCCATAGGCGCCATGTCCAAAATAGTTTTGATTGAGATAAAGATAAAGAATCTGTTGCTTAGTCAGATTTTTCTCTATGCGGTAAGCTATTATTACTTCTTTTATTTTTCGTGCCAGACTCTTTTCTGGGCTTAAAACCAAAGATTTGGCAACTTGCTGGGTAATGGTGCTTCCACCCTGTACGATATGCCCGGCTTTAAAGTTGGCCACCCCGGCTCTTATGATACTTAAGATGTTAACACCTTGGTGACTAAAGAATTGGTCGTCCTCTGCAGAAATAAAGGCTTTAATTACAATATCTGGTATCTTGTCGTAAGGAACTAAATAGCGTCGTTCCTTGAAAAATTCTCCAACAAGGCTTTCTTCTCGACCTCCATCTCCAAGTATACGTGTCGCTATAGGGGGGCGATAATCTTCCGCAGTTACTATTTTTGGTAAATCACGTGAAAAATTCCAATAAGCTAGCCAAATAAAACTACTTACCATGGCCGTACCGGCTATTATTAATATGAAAAAAACCCTAATTATAAATCCGTTTTGATTGTTCATTTTGTATTCACTGTCGGGAGTCCAACAAAATGTTTAATCTCTGCTATTTTTTTCATCGTAGCCATCTTGCCACGAAATATTATCTCAGTGCTCTTATCGAAATCTAAAACATCAACATTTGATAAATCCGGGCGTATCACTACATCTACAGCATCTAATGCGTTGTCAATAACTTCACTTTTTACGCTCGCATCAAGCACCACCACAGGGCCTAACCCAAGGAGCCTTGCTTCATTAATTAAAAAAGGCTTATCCGGGCTTAGAGCCATCGCCCGTTTACCATTCCAGTCCGAAGGAGCAAGAAGCCCTGGGGTTGACATCCCTGCACGTACTGCTTTAGCAATATCTCCTTTATCAACAACTAGTTTCTCTTGTGGGGGGTCAGATAGAGCAATACCAATGTAAAATGGTACTTTTGTATCCCTAAGGTCTTTTCCTTCGAAAATCTGCTTTAATAAGGCTTCTAATTTTTTCCCAGGCAAATTATGATTAAAGAATCCAGAAAAAATACCTGTTTTTTTATCAAAAACTGACTCATTAAATCTTTGTAAGGTCCACTCAAAGCTATTGATATTGGAGTCAAAAACATAAAGAGATCCGATTAATGCTCCCATTTCTGTGGCAAAAACAGCACCTATGGGTATCTTTTCTTCAACTAATGCCCTAATGGCTCCAGCGCTGGCAAAACTACGTGCCCAGCCGGATCCTAAAACTAAAACTACCGGCTTAATGGCTAATGGCTCAGGACCATACACAGTGGTTTCATTAAGTGGGGTTGGGCCGTAAACTTCTTCTTCAGCGTATTGTTTAGAAGAACTTACCGTTTCGTTATTCTGTGATACAGAAATATCAATGTTTGATGGTTTAACTGCTGTTGTCGCACAACCCCCAGTTAGTGCTGCCAAGAAAAAAAAATATGTGCTGGAGACTATAGAAAATTTTATGTTCATTTAATTTTCCAATGGGCAAGAAACTCTTTATTGCCATCAGTACCCGTAATAGGTGATTCTATCAAATCAAGTCTATTCAGGCCAATTGATTCACAAAAATGCCCGATACGCTCTATTACCTCTTGATGAAGCTCCTTATCTTTAACTATTCCACCCTTACTAACTCTTCCTTTTCCTACTTCAAACTGAGGTTTAATTAACGTTATCCAGTTAGTTTGTTTTGTCGCAAATTTTAGCGTGGCAGGAATTATTTTCTCAATGGAAATAAAAGAAACATCTATAGAAATTATGTCCACCAATTCTCCGATAACACTATAATTGATATCCCTGGCATTAATTTTTTCATGCACGATAACCCTTGGATCATTTCGCAATATCCAATCGAGCTGATTATAACCAACATCAACAGCGTGAACCCTTTGTGCGCCACGTAGCAGTAGTACTTGCGTAAATCCCCCCGTTGAAGCGCCTATATCAAGAGCAACTTTTCCATCTACAACTATTTTAAATGAATCCAATGCGGTACTTATTTTAACACCACCCCTAGATACAAATGGATGCACTTCCCCGCGTAAACGTATTAAAGACTCTTCATCTACCATCTGCCCTGATTTTGATATAGGAACATCCCCGACAAGAACTTGCCCCGCCATAATTAGACTTTGGGCTCGTCCTCTACTGACCGCGAGGTTTCTTTCAACAAGCAGAAGATCAATGCGTTTCTTTTTCGTAGCTATCTAGCCCCGGTTGTGCTGAAACTGCTGCAATTCTGGTAAGTCATTCTCAGAAAAATTCTCGCGTGACTTCATTAAAATATCGACTTTCTGCTCTGCTCGACCAAGACGCTCCTGGCATATACGCGCAAGCCGAACCCCCTCCTCAAAACACGCCAAGGCATTTTCTAAATTTAATTCTCCACCCTCAAGGTTTTTAACCACTGATTGAAGTTTTTCCAACGCTTCTTCAAATGAAATTTCATTGTTCATAAAGCTAATTATCTAGCACCTATTCCAAAGGGTTGCCACTGCAGCAATACAAACACACCTGTCTAATCTGTTTACACTTTTCACCGAATCTGTCGCTATCTTGGTTGTTATTTTACAATAATATTAACAAGTTACCACACAAACAAACGGCAAGCTATTTGCTCATTCTACTTTAGTGATGAGAAATAATTACATAATGAATTTTTTATTTTCGTTCTGTCTTAGTTTAACAATGGCATATTGTTGTTTTGCATCGAACAGCAAATATACAGAATCGCATAACTTATCTACTAAAACACGTGAACTTTCATATACTCATGAGTGGTACGCTTCACCTCCAGAGAACCACATTGATGCCTCTGTTTCAGAAGCCACCATTGACTTGACTTTAAAAGATGCGTTTCATTACATTAACCAGGACTTCCACGTTATTCCGGAAATTAAATCAAGTGTTGAGTTCTGGCTGAGGATCTATACACAATATACAACTAAACAGATCGTTATTTTTGATTCGGTTCATCCAGAAATTATTTACGAGGTGTTAGATTTCAAGCCGCTTGCAAAAAAAGCAAAGAACAATGTTGTGTTCGAGATACTTTCAAAACGTAGAATTACCTCTACTATAATGGCATATCGTTCTGCGTTTGCGCGATTAAAAAAAATAAAAAATCGGCCTGTAAATTTAAACAGAGAAGAACGTCTGATATTTTCCGCCATAAAAAAGCTAAAACATAGACATAGCTACAGCGAACTTCTATCTAATTTAAGAACCCAGACTGGCCAACGCGATAATATCATACGTGGCCTACTCGCAGCTGAAATGTATCTGGGAAAAATGGAAATAATATTTGAACGCCTTGGGTTACCTCCAGAGTTAACCCGGTTGAGCCTGGTTGAAAGTTCCTTTAATTTACGCGCAATCTCTAGAGCGGGTGCAACCGGAGTTTGGCAGTTTATGCTCCCCTCAGGAAAAGAGTTTCTTTACATAGACCATAAGAATGGAATAGACGAGCGTCTTTCCCCCCTAAAGGCAACAGTGGCTGCAGCAAAGCTTTTAAAAAGAAATTATAAACTACTTGGAAATTGGGTACTAGCGGTAACGTCTTATAACCATGGTACACGTAACCTTCGTAAATTAGCTGCGCGGGACCCGGACACTTCAAAAATCGCAGATCTTTTACGCCCATGCGGAAAGAGCCGCCATCTCGGTTGGGCTAGTCGAAATTATTACGCTGAATTCATGGCAATTTTACATGCAGAGGCTTACAGGAATATTCTTTACGGCGATCTGCCGCGGATACCTTTGCGACCCGTTTCTTTCATTAGGGTAACAAAATCACAATCCGCACTTGCTCTGGCCATAAATAAGTCAGTATCTTTATATGAATTTAAGCAACTCAACCCGGACATCAAAGAACTTAACCATCGTTTACCGGTGGGATTTTATGTAGCCATGCCGAGTAGTAACGACGACATTACTCCGATAATAAATTTTAGATACACAAAGCAACGATTAACCAAAAAAAGATTAATTAGCAGTAATTACACAAACAACACCAGGTGAAACCATCACCATTTCTGACCAAACATTTATGCCACTTGAATTCTCTATATCAACCAACGCTGGTCCTTCTGGTACTTGTGCAGCTAAAAATCGCGGGGCTTCCGGCTCAAGTGGGGCATTGACTTGAAGCTGACCACTCACAGAAATTCCATAACTCTCTGGAAAAAATGTTGCATCTGCGTTTAATGTCTTAAGTGTAGAGAACAATCGTACGCCGGTTTGTTCTAAGGCTACCCTTGGAAATGCACCAATAACAAGCCCACTTTCATCACTAACCCCACCCTCTAATTGGCTTATCCATGCTTTTATTTGTTTGTTCCTAAAATAATAAAGCATGGTGCCATTGGTTTTGTTGTTTGCAATTTTAAACCTATGCGTGTAGCCAGAACCATAATTAACTTCTACGAACAGTGGAAAATCCGACACTACAAATACATTTTCAATGCTAAAATTACCAAGCTTATTAGTAATCGCGGCAGCGCTTGGTTGTCCAACAACCCTTATCTGGGCCTTATCTAGTCCCCTTGTGTCATTAACTACCGCATCCAAAATTCTGCCTTGCAAATTTCTTTTTAAAATTTTAGTCAAATCTGTAAAAGTCGCGATACTACGCAGAACCGGTACACCGACCGCGCCGCCACTTGTAGTTTCATGATTTATAAAATATAATAAGTGTGCCCCTGGTTCTACATTTGTAAAAATAAAATATCTATCATTTTCAGTATGTGCAGCATCTACTATTTGATTTTGGGTATTAAAAAATATCGGTTTTTCACTCCTACCAGAAAGCTCTACACCCCAGCCTGGACCCACCCTGCCAAAAACAATCCCAGCCTGAAACTGTATTGTCGCTCCAGTGATTTTTTTCAATAACATGACCGAATTGTTAGACAACAGCGGCACCATATTATTGTTATCAATAAAAAGCGTCGGCCAATGAAGGGGGGCAAAAGCCTTAGTCCACTTACTTTCTGCAGCAAGGCTTTCTATCTGTGCCTCCTCTACCGGTGTTTCCCAATTAAATGCTTCTACAATACGCGCATACTTAATTGAATCGTCCTGTGGTATTTGACTGTGTGATTCCTTTTTGAATAACCATGATAAATTATTAGGTGTGGCCTGTTTTTTTTGGTTATCCAAAGTACTATGTATTTTTTTATCCCAACCACTAACTAAATCACTGTTTGTATGATTATCTGATTTACCATTACTAGGTGATGTCACCGTTATAATTGACTGACTACTCATCGCGTTGTTATTAGAAACACTCAATGAATGTTCTTTTTCCACCGGGTGGTCTGTTCTGCTAAAACTATCTGGCGGCACCGCCGCATCTGGCTTCACTGGTGTTATTTGGGTAGGTTGAGCCCATTTTACTTTTATTTCATCTGTTATTTGCTTTGGTGTTTTGCTGTATTTGATTTGTTCTGTCTCGGACTTGCCATAATTATGAATATTCATAGATGCAATCATGCCGGTTTGGGTATGATTTACTTTTTGTTGAATAGCCACCTCGACTAACTTTTTATGGCCGCCATAATTGTTTTGTTTGACCACCTCTATAATCTGGCTATCCTTCTTTGTTTTCTTATTAACCTTGGCAAACATCCTTGTTTCAGCTGTATTGATTTTGTTATTTACCCCTCCATTTATAGCAATAAGCAACCGCTTTCTTAGTGTGATATAAATATTCTGTAAAACTATGTGTTCGGGGATATCAATTGATTGCTGTAACTTTACCTGTGCTTTTTTATATAAATTTTTGGTTTTTTTATAAGAATCTAATTTAACCACTGCAGAAAGTAGAGTTGGTGCATTCTTTTGAATCTCATATCGCTCTGTGGGTACTTGACGGAAACCTAAATTTATATTTCTTGCCCATCTCCAGGTATTTAAATCTGCTCTAACCGCACCCCCTTGAAAAGCTATGATCTTTGCGGTCGCCGCATGAATAAACATTAAACTTCCGACAAGTATGCATGTAATGCCTGCTCCGAGAAATATCTTATCTTTTATTTGGCTCATGCGCCGTTGGTATGCTTTCAAGAAGCTAGAATCCTTTCACCACTTCATGAAAATAATAAAACGCTGTTTTTACTTCTTCCTATAACATTAGGTTAACCCCTATGGATTATCTTATCAAGACAAGCCTACAACACGTCTGTTTTATTTTTTACTTACGATAATCAATAAACTTATTATTCGCCAAGTTGTTGACGAATCAACGCACGCTGAAGCTTCAATTGGTATTTTTTAAATTTGTGCTCATCAAGTTCTGCATCTCTCAAGGTTTCTTCAGCTGATTTTTGAGCGCGCTTCGCTCTTTCAACATCAATTTCACCTTTGAGTTCTATCGTTTCGGCCATTACTGCCACTTTATTTTCGAGTACTTCAAAAAAGCCAGTACTTACCACACCTCGAGTTTCTGTGCCTGTTACTGTTTTGTAAGTAAAAATTCCCGTTTCAAGCGTGCCCAGCATTGGGGTATGGCCAGGTAAAAATTGAACTTGGCCCTCTGAGCCTGGTAATATTACTTCTTCTACTACCAATTCCTCGATTAGTTTTCGCTCTGGTGAATAAATGCTAAGCTTTAATGATTCGCTCACACGATCCTCGATACAATTACGTTATCGTTTTTGCTTTTTCAATGGCTTCTTCAATTGTTCCGACCATATAAAATGCTTGCTCTGGAAGAGCATCATGTTTCCCTTCTACAATTTCACTAAAACCCCTTATCGTATCCTCAATCTTTACAAATTTTCCTTTTATCCCTGTAAATTGTTCAGCCACAAAAAATGGTTGCGATAAGAATCTCTGGATTTTTCTTGCTCTAGAAACCACTAACTTATCTTCCTCGGATAACTCATCCATCCCAAGAATTGCTATAATGTCCTGGAGATCTTTATATCTCTGCAGTACAACCTGGATCCTTCGTGCCACCCGATAATGCTCTTCGCCAACAATTCTCGGATCTAAAACTCGAGAAGTAGATGCAAGTGGATCCACAGCTGGGTAAATACCTAGTTCTGCTATTTGTCTTGAAAGATTTGTAGTGGCATCAAGATGTGCAAACGTTGTCGCCGGGGCGGGGTCCGTGTAGTCATCCGCAGGTACATAGATTGCTTGTATTGAAGTAATAGATCCTTTGCTTGTTGATGTAATTCTCTCCTGCAATTCGCCCATTTCGGTAGCTAGATTTGGTTGGTATCCAACGGCGGACGGAATTCTACCTAAAAGCGCAGACACCTCCGATCCTGCCTGGGTGAATCTAAAAATATTATCTATGAACAACAAGACATCCTGATTCTCTTCGTCCCTAAAATATTCTGCTACCGTCAGTGCTGATAAACCTACCCTTGCTCTGGCTCCGGGTGGTTCATTCATTTGTCCATACACAAGAGCTGTTTTACTAATAACACCAGACTCTTTCATTTCTACCCAAAGATCATTACCCTCTCTGGTTCTCTCACCAACACCACCAAATACGGAAAATCCGCCGTGTTGTGTCGCGATGTTATTAATCAATTCCATAATAATAACTGTTTTTCCGACACCAGCACCGCCAAATAGCCCCACTTTCCCTCCGCGAACATATGGGGCGAGCAAGTCAACAACTTTAATCCCTACAAAAAATGGTTGCACTGTAACTGATTGCTCACGAAAAGAAGGTTTAGGTCTATGAATAGGATAGAATTTTTTTGCTCCAATTGATCCAGCTTCGTCAACCGGCTCTCCTACAACATTAATAATACGCCCAAGCGTTTCCCTGCCTACTGGTATCATTATTTGATCGCCAGTATTCATAGCCGCCTGCCCTCGAACTAAGCCGTCAGTACTATCCATAGCAATACATCTTACGGTGTTCTCACCAAGATGTTGCGCTACTTCCAATACGAGATTCCATTCAGAAGCATTTATTGCTGAATTCGAAACTCTAACGGCATGATAAATCGCTGGCAAATGTCCGTTATCAAACTCAACGTCTACAATAGGCCCAATTACTTGTTTAACTCTGCCAATGTCATTTGTGGTCGCTGTGGCTGACATAAACTACACTCTCCTTTTACAACTAAGATGCTTTTTGTGATTCTGTTCCGCCAATTATTTCCAAAAGCTCTTTAGTGATCCCGGCTTGGCGCTGCTTATTATATTGCAATGTAAGTTTTTTAATCATTTCTCCCGCATTCCTAGTTGCATTTTCCATTGATGCCATCCTTGCGCCATGTTCGCCTGCTTGTGATTCCAACATTATCCTGAATGCTTGTACCGCAAAGTTCTTTTCAATTAGTAGGTCTAAAAGTTGTTGCTGTGAGGGTTTTATTAGAAAAACTGGTTTTTCTTCCGACGTGTTTACATTTTCAATGGGTTCTTCTTCAAGTGGCAAAAATCGTTCGATCACGACCTTTTGTGACATCACATTCTTAAATTCATTATATACAAACTTGATTTCATCGATACCCCCTAAGAGATAATCATCTATAAGCTTCGCCGTAAGCTTCCTAGCTTTTACAAAAGTAACACGACCACCTAAATCTTGATAATAACTGGCTATCTTTACATGTTTTGTTTTAAAAAAATCATACCCACGCCTACCTAAAAATGACATCTCCACGCTTTCATATGCAGGGCCGTTCGCTATCAACCATTTTTGTGCTGCTTTAATTATATTACTGTTAAATGCTCCACAAAGGCCACGGTCCGAGGTGACTAAAACCAATAAAACCTTTTTTCTCCTATCAAAAGGAGACACTTCATCATTACGGATCAATGGAGATAAAGCTATAGCCCCACTCGATAAAGCAGAAACCCTTCTTATTAAGGAATCGATCCGGCGAGCATAAGGGCGGTGGTTTTGAATAGCATCTTGTGAGCGTCTCAGTTTCGCTGCTGAAACCATTTTCATCGCTTTGGTCGTTTGTTGTGTGTTTTTAACTGAACTAATGCGCTTTCTTAGGTCTTTTATGCTTGGCATTTACCAACCCACACTACACTGAAAAGACGGTTTCAAACTCTTTAAGCACTTTCTCTATCGAAGCCTTAAGACCATCGTCTATTTTTTTCTTCTCGATAATTTCCTTAAGCACCTCTGGATATCTTTTCTCGCTAAAAGACATGAGCTGCCGCTCATATTCTAGCAATTTTTCAATCGGATACTTATCAAGATATCCATTTGTGCCGGCAAAAATAACCAGCACCTGGCTTTGCACATCCATTGGTGAATACTGATCCTGCTTTAATATCTCTGTTAATCTTTGCCCTCTGGCTAATTGTCTCTGGGTGGCGGGATCGAGGTCACTACCAAACTGCGCAAACGCTGCTTTCTCGCGGTATTGAGCCAAATCCAATCGCAGAGTCCCGGCTACCTGTCTCATTGCTCTGATTTGGGCATTACCACCGACCCTTGAAACAGATAACCCAACATTTACGGCTGGCCGAATACCAGAATAAAAAAGATCAGCCTCTAGATAAATCTGCCCGTCCGTTATTGAAATAACATTTGTAGGTATATATGCGGACACATCTCCAGCTTGAGTCTCGATTATTGGTAAGGCTGTTAGTGATCCACCTCCAAGTTTATCTGCTAGCTTTGCTGCACGCTCTAGTAATCGGGAATGTAAATAAAAAACGTCCCCTGGATAGGCCTCGCGCCCAGGCGGACGCCGCAATAAAAGAGAAAGTTGCCTATAGGCTTGCGCCTGCTTAGTAAGGTCATCATACACTATGAGAGCATGTTTTCCGTTGTCTCGAAAATACTCCCCAATCGTAACGCCGGTATATGGCGCTAAAAACTGAAGTGGTGCTTGTTCAGAGGCTGAAGCAACAACAACTACCGTATGTTCTAAGGCTCCATGACTTCGTAGTTTGTCAACGACTTGTGCTACTGTTGATTGTTTCTGACCTATTGCCACATATATGCAATATACTCCTTGGCCTTTTTGATTAATAATTGTGTCGATAGCTAATGCTGTTTTTCCAGTCTGTCGATCACCAATTATCAATTCACGCTGCCCGCGCCCTATCGGAATCATAGAATCAATGGCTTTAATCCCTGTTTGAAGTGGTTCCTTAACTGATTGCCTTGCTACTATTCCTGGAGCCTTTACTTCTACTTTTTGGAAATCCTTTGTTTCTATAGGTCCCTTACCATCAATTGGTATACCAAGAGAATTAACCACTCGACCAAGTAATTTTTCACCAACTGGGACCTGAACAATCTTGCCAGTTCTCTTAACTGTAGAACCTTCCTTGATCAGTGTATCATCCCCAAGAACCGCTATACCTACGCTTTCTTCTTCTAGATTGAGAACCATCCCAAAAACATTCTCTCCAAAATCAACAAGCTCACCAGCCATGGCTTTTTCTAAGCCATAGACTTTAGCAACACCGTCTCCCACGGAAAGTGTTGTGCCTGTTTCAGACACATCCAATTTCTTTTCAAAACTGCTCAACTGCGCCTTTAGAATTTGTGTAATTTCTTCCGGTCTTATCTGCATATTTCCCTCATAAAAACTATTAACTATCCAGCCCAACCAATAACACACTGGTCCCGAAGACGTTGTATCTGTGCCCTTAGGCTGCCATCATAAGTAATTCCACTAACCGTTACTTTCATACCAGCTAAAAGTTCAGGGTCAACCGACACCTGAAACGCAACTCGTCTTCCAAGTCTTTTACTGAATGCTAGCGCTAATCCCTCCAGATCTCTCTCATCTATGGGATCTGCGCCGATGACGTGGCCAAGTATACCCCCCTCCGCAGAAAGCATAACGCTGTATAAAGCTTTCTTAATATCCTTCATTTCGGACACTCTTCCCTTTCGTGCAAGCAAAAGGAGAAACTGCGTAAATAGTTTGGAAAATCTTGCTGCCTTACTTAACTCGGCTATGACCGAAACCCTTTCTTTTGCTGTCAATAAGGGTCCATGTAAAACCTTGCTGAGTTCTGCTGATGAATCCGTCATCTGCAAAAAAATATTTATTTCTTTTTCTAATTCATTAAAATCTTTTTCTGCACTTATCCCTGTGCTTTTCGCGACTTCATAGAGCGCCTTGGCATAAACATAGGCAATACTCATTGAGTAATCTCCACCTGTTTAGAAAACTCTTCTCGTATACGAAGCTTATCATCGCTCGTTAAACGCTCTCTTATTAATCCTTCCGTCCGTAAAAGAACATGCGACACTAACTCCCTGTACATATTTGACTTAAGATCCATAAATAAGCCATCAACCCCAGCACGCGCATCTGTAATGATTTGATAAGCTGAGCGTCTGGCCTCGTCCATAATGCGCTTCTTTGTAACTTCTATATCTTGTGCGGTATAATTTTTAAGTGAAAAAATCTCTGAATCTAATGACATAAGTTTTGCAGAAAATTTATCATACTTTTCTTGCGCGTGGCTTAGCTCTTCCTTTGTTTTGTTAAGTTCATCAAGAATTGACTTATGTCGATTCTGAACAAACTCAGACAGCGGCTTTCTTAAATACCGAACCATCAGAGCTACAAGAATAAAAAAATTGATCAGCGAAATAAAAAAAACCATATCTCTATATTTTCTTATACCTTCCTGGATAAAAGTCTCTCTGAAACGCTTCTAGAAATAGCTTCAACATCTAATTCGAGCCGTTTTTTGAGCTCATCTTGTTGTAAAACAGCCGATTCAGCTGCCTCTTTTGTTATTTTCCTCGCTTCCTCGCGAGCTTTTGTAATAATAGAGGCCTCTTCGTTATGTAATTCCATTATCGCAATGTCATACATTTTCTTGATCCCCGCTTTTTCTTCGGAAATCATTCGTGAGTATTGGTCTAACTTAGCCTGGGCTAAATTTATTAATTTTTCAGCGGACTCACGGTCTTTTTTTATCCTTTTATGCCGTTTTTCAAAAAGATTATAAAAGGGTTTGAAATAAATCTTCGAAAGGGTAAAAAAAACCCCTGCAAAAATAATAAATTGATAAAAAAATGTTCCATCTAGCCCGAGCTGTTCTAGTACTTCACCCACATCAAGCTCCGCTCACTTATAAATTGGTTTGGAAATAATAAGTTAGCTAACACGCGCGATATCGCGCGGTCAAGTTAGGAATTGTTCGAAGATATAAAAGATTTCATTGGTACAGGAACAGAAGCGGCCATCTTACTACTCCCCTCAAAAATCACTCCCTCTTCCACCCGAAGGCTGGGTGTTACTATGTCCCCCTTAAATATTGCTGGCCGATTTATTTCGACTCGATGTTTTGCTAAGATGCTGCCATTAACTTCACCACTTATAATAACTGTTCCGGCATCAATTTGCCCGTACACTCTAGCACCCTCACCAATTACCAGCACATCAGGTGTGAAAATCTCTCCTCTAAATACACCTCCGATTCGCACCATTCCACGGAAGCACAGCTTGCCCTCAAATTCACATCCTTGATCTATAACCCCCGATGCACCGAAATCAACGGCAGGTACACTTAAGTTTTGTTTTGAATTCATATTCTTTGATTCTGCAATGCTTCAACGAGACGATCAAGCTCCTCTCTCGAAGAGTAATAAAAAATTATGCGTCCCCGACTTTCTGTGCCGCGCATATTAACCTTAATAGACCATTGCTTTGTTAGCTCTTGTGAAATGGAAATAAACCTTTCTTTTACCGCTTTTAACGCCGGGGGGCCTTCCCCTTCCATGGGGGGTGATGTTTGCTCTTCAATAATATTAGCTTTAATGTGCTCAATAAGCGCTTCTACTTCACGTACGCTAAGCTTTTTTTCGATTATTTGCCTATATACATCACGACGTCTCTCGCTATCTTCCATCCCCAAAAGGGCTTTGCCGTGACCAGGGGTAAGCACACCCGTAATTAGGTCAGCGATTACTTCTTCTTCTAACCTTAATAATCTTAGGTGATTAGCCACTGTGGTGCGGTCTTTCCCTACGCGGATAGCCACCTCTTCCTGGGTTAATGAAAATTCCTCTATCAATTGCTGATAGGCTCTAGCCTCTTCAATACAATTTAAGTTTTGACGCTGAATATTTTCTATTAAAGCAAGCTCTAGTGCCTCGCGGTCGGTGGATCGTCGTATTACAATAGGAACTTGTTTTAATCCGGCCGCTTTTGCTGCACGAAGCCTACGCTCTCCGGCAATAAGCTCATAATTATTGGCTGTTTTACGGACAATTAATGGCTGAATAATACCATTTGACTTTATGGATTGTGCAAGATTTTCAAGAGTTCCTATATCAAATTCTCGCCGAGGTTGAAATGGATTTACTTTAATGTCTTCAACACAGGCAAAACTAATCCCAGGATGACGATCGCGATTGCTTATCGCCTCTGTGGCCTGGGTGCCCTGCTCCTGCTCTCCTTGCGCAACCGCATTACCACCCATCCCCGTAAAAAGTGACGCCAGCCCTCGTCCTAATACTGGTTTTTGGCTCACGTGTTCCCCTCCTTAAAAAATATACAAATTATCTACCTATTTACTACATCTAGTTCTACATCATCACCCGCCCTGGGTGTAGGTTCGGATATTATTCCTGAATTTATATTTCGCTGGTTTCTTCCAAGAAGCTCTTTGGCAAGATTGAGATATGCCAAGCACCCCTTAGAGTCTATATCATAAAGTATTATTGGTTTACCAAAGCTAGAACATTCACTTAGCTTGACGTTTCTTGGAACAATTGTTTCGAAGACCATGCCGCCAAAGTGTGATCTAACTTCTTTTACAACTTCATTGGCAAGATTGTTTCTGCCATCAAACATGGTTAACACAATTCCTTCCTCGGCTATAGCCTGATTAACGCTACTTCTAACAAGAGACACAGTATATAAGAGCTGTGTTAACCCCTCGAGTGCAAAGTATTCACACTGGAGGGGCACTAAAAAACTATCCGCCGCTGTTAATGCATTAACAGTTAAAAGACCCAATGATGGTGGGCAGTCAATCAATATAAAATCATATTCTGTCTTAACTTCTGCAACAATCGCCCGAAGTTTGGCCTCTCTTGCAAAGGCTGAAACAAGCTCAATTTCCGCTCCGATAAGATCACTATTTGCTGGGATTATAAACAAATTATCAATTTCTGTACGCAGGATAACTTCGGATATTTTTTTTTGTCCAACCAACGCATGATAAATTGTTCTAGTGCCGCCATTTAATAATGCCCGTCCAATACCTAGCGCTGATGACGCGTTCCCCTGGGGATCAAAGTCAATGACTAACGTTTTCCTCTCCGCTATCGCGAGGCTTGCGGCTAAATTAACTGTCGTTGTGGTTTTACCTACCCCACCCTTTTGATTAGTTACTGCTATTACTTTCCCCATCCATCATTATCTTTCTATAGTCCCGTGTAAGGGGCGTTAACAACTAACACCCCTTAAATCACGGACACTTTATGGTTGTGGTTGGTATGGATAACCTTTTCATTAAGCAAACTTTTGTCGTTTCCTGCCATTTAAACGACTACTCTTAAAGGCTAGCCGTGAATAGCTGGCAGATCAAGATTTTTCTTTAGATAAACCTTAAAACTAACGGTGGATATCCAATAAAATATTAATTACTGACAGAATATTGACGTCTTATTGATACTTTTTGTTCCGCGTGGAACACGATTAAGCTTTGCTATGATGCGATATTTTTTATCACTACCAATAAAATATTCATGGGTAGATGTCAAAATCAACTCTTTGCAAAAGTGGCTTTTATTAAAACCCAACCACTCCCTTTCCCATGCGGGGCCTTTGAAAAGAATTAGATTGTTCCACGTGGAACATCTACGAATTAAGCGATAAATACGATCTATGGGGCCAACTGCTCTAACAACCACCGATTGAACCTTATTGTTAATAAGGAAATCCTCCGCTCTACCACTAAAAACCGTTATATGGCCCTGTATGTTCAATTTTCTAACTGCTCTTATTAAGAAGTCCGCCTTTCTTTTTTCTGCTTCTGAAATAATCCATGTTTTTTGTTCTACTGCTGCGGCCATCAACCCTGGGACGCCCAACCCAGACCCCAGATCTAACGCGGGGTAATTAATAAGACATGATTTTAAGAGTTCTCTAACATCAATAACATGTCCTTCGAAAAAATCGCTTATATTGATAAGTTTGGTTAGGTTTTGTATTTGATTCTCTTTATACACTAGATTGTAAAATTCACAGATTTTATCTCTAGCGGCCGCGTCTAAACCTAACCAATTATTAGTCAAAAGATCATTAAGCTTTTTGCTGTCTACCATTATTGCTCACCACGCTGATTTTTTGTTGAAATCTTATCCCTTTTGAGCATTTTTAGATAAATTAACAAATTTGCAACTGCAGCTGGTGTTACGCCAGTAATTCTGGTCGCTTGTCCGATTGTTTCCGGGCGTATACGCTTAAATCTGCCTTTTATTTCATTTGATAAGCCGGGGATGATTTCAAAATCTATATCAGTAGGTATCTGTAAGTTATCACTCTTTTTTATCCCATTTAATAGCTCGATATCGCGCTTAATATATCCTTCATATTTAATTTGAATTTCTATTTCTTCATAAACATCTTTGTTTACAGCGGTACCATCAAATCCTAAGCTACAAAGCAAATTCCAACAGATGTCTGGTCTACGTAAAAGTATTTCGCCAGAAATACGATCTAATATTGTGCTCTGGCCTAACTCATGAAGTCGAGAGTTAACTCTTTCGCTGGGTGATAGTTGAAATTCTAAAAGTTTTTGTTTCCAATAAGTAATCTTTTCTCGCTTTTTACAAAAAGAATCATATGCACATTGATCTAGTAATCCACGTTTCCAACCAATCTCACTTAGTCGAAGATCCGCGTTATCCTCTCTTAATAGCAATCTATATTCTGCACGCGAAGTAAACATCCTATATGGCTCGTCTGCGCCTTTAGTGATCAGATCATCTATTAATACCCCAATGTAACCATCAAATCTGCTAATTATCAGTGGCTCATTTCCAATTACAAATATTGCTGCATTAGCACCAGCAACCAACCCTTGTGCGGCGGCTTCCTCATACCCTGAGGTACTATTAATTTGCCCCGCGAAAAATAATCCGCTGATTTTTTTTGATTCGAGTGTAGATTTTAAATTCGTAGGATCAATTGCATCATACTCAACGGCATAGCCATATCTGGCAAATTCCGCTCTTTCTAAGCCTGGAATTGTCTTAACAAATTTTTCTTGCACCTCTCGAGGTAAGCTCGTTGATATCCCGTTTACATAAATTTCATCGGAATCAAGCCCTTCGGGTTCCAAAAAAAGCTGGTGCCTTTCTTTATCAGAAAATCGCTGAATCTTATCCTCGATTGAGGGGCAGTAACGCGGTCCGATTCCTTTAATTATTCCGGCGAAAATCGGTGCCCGGGTAAGATTTTCTCTTATAATATCATGCGTTTCTGTATTGGTATATGTAATATGACAACATGTTTGTGGTAAAACAGGAAAAATCTTTGGCTTGAAATAAAATGAAAACGGCTCCGGCTCGCTATCACCAGGTTGAATTTCAAGTTTACTAAAATTTATACTCTCTTTTTTTAATCGCGGTGGCGTTCCGGTCTTTAAACGACGCAATCCAAAACCAAGCTTATCTAGACTTTCACTTAATCCCTCGGCAGCGCTATCTCCTGCCCTACCTCCATGTTCTTTTTCAAATCCAATATACATTGTGCCGCATAAAAATGTCCCTGTTGTAATAACTACAGCGCTACAATAAATCTCATCGCCAGTCTTTATTAGTACCCCACAAATCTTGGAATTATTTACAAGAAGCTCGCTAACTTCACACTGGATAATTGTCAGATTATCAATGCATGATAAGTGTTTTTGCATTTGGGCTGAGTACAACCGTTTATCACACTGTGCCCTAGAAGATCTAACAGCTGGTCCTCTGCTGGCATTTAGCCTCCTATATTGAATAGCTGTTTTATCAGTATTAACCGCCATCAATCCACCTAGTGCGTCTATTTCTTTTACAAGATGTCCTTTGGCCAACCCACCAATCGCGGGATTACATGACATTAAGGCCATCTTATTAATATCGAGCGTTATTAGCGCCGTGCGGCATTTACTTTTGGCGCTTGCGTGGGCTGCTTCACATCCAGCATGACCACCACCAATGATTATTACATCAAAATACATAAACTTTGGAGCGGGTGAAGGGACTCGAACCCTCGACCTCAAGCTTGGGAAGCTCGCGCTCTAGCCAACTGAGCTACACCCGCATAAGTAGCTCACGTTAACGTAAATAGCTAGAACGATCAATAAAGATGTATTTTTGCATTAACAAGAAGTACAAACACCTTTTTCTTCAGGGATCTGTTCTAACGTCTGGTCGGCGCGGCTTCTGTCACGGTAAACGGTAATACCTTTACAACCTTCCTGATAGGCTAACATATATGCGCGTTGGACTTCCGAGACGGGTGTGGATTCTGGAAGATTTATTGTCTTAGAAACTGCGCTATCGGTATGCCGCTGAAAAGCGGCCTGCATCATAACATGTCCATCGATAGAAATTTTTAGCGCTGGTTCCCATGCTGCCCCAATAATATTACTTATTTCTATATTGGAAAGACGGCTTGCCTCTTTGGCTTTAATACTACTGGCCCGAAGCACATTTTTAATCGCGGGATGAATTTCTATAAGTTTTTCACCACCTAAAATATTTCTATAAAACCTCGCCGAAAAAATCGGCTCAATGCCACCAGTAACACCAGCGATAATGCTAACTGTCCCCGTTGGGGCCACCGTGCTTACGGTTGAATTACGCATAGGTGGGTAACCAAGTTTTTTCCATATAGACCGATGCCAATTAGGGAAGACGCCTTTCTGGATAGCCATTTCAGTTGAATATCTTTTAGCTTCTCGATCAAGAAAACTCATGATTTTTTGACCAAAAAAACGTGCCTCTTGTGAGTCGTATGGAATACTCATCGCTAGCAACAAATCTGCAAACCCCATTATGCCAAGACCAATTTTACGATTACGTAGTGTAATTTTTCTACATGCCTCGATAGGATATTTATTTACATCAATCACGTTGTCCAAAAAACGCGTTGCAATTCGTATGTCAGAACGGAAGTCCTCCCAATTGATATCATTACCATTTAGATATTTTAAGACATTCAAAGAGCCGAGATTGCATGACTCATATGAGAGAAGTGGTTGTTCACCGCAAGGATTGGTGCTTTCAATTACCCCTTCGTTCGGTGTTGGATTGAAAATATTTATCCGATCTAGAAATATAAGCCCAGGATCCCCACATTCCCAGGCCGCTTGGGTTATTTTACTAAAAAGTTCCCCAGCCTTTATGGAATGACTTTTCTTTCCTGTGGTGGGGTTACGAAGAACAAACTTACTATTCAACATAACCGCTCTCATAAACTCATTAGTTACACCTACAGAGATATTAAAGTTTGTAATTGAATGAAAATCCCGTTTTGAATCGATGAATTCAATAATGTCGGGATGATCCACTCTAAGCACGGCCATGTTAGCGCCGCGTCTCGCCCCTCCCTGTTTTATGGTTTCTGTCGTTATGTCAAATATCTTAATAAAGGACACTGGGCCAGATGCGACCCCCTGCGTGCTGCCAACTATACTGTTTCGTGGTCTTAGCTTTGAAAAAGAAAAACCAGTACCTCCGCCTGACTGGTGTATGGAAGCAGTAAATTTTAGTGCCTCAAAAATACTTTCAAGCGAATCTTCCACTGGTAACACAAAACAAGCCGATAGCTGTCCCCTTTGTTTTCCGGCATTCATAAGAGTCGGGCTGTTTGGCATAAAACGTTTAGAAACCATTAAATTATAAAACCGCTCTAGCCAAATATCGCGGTCATACTTTTCTGCCCCTGCAACTACTGAAGCAACTCTTTTAAAAAGCTCTGCAGGAGTTTCACAAATCCTTCCTGTCTTATCTCTTAAAAGATATCTCTTCTCTAACACCCCTATGGCGTTCTGCGTTAGGTTGGGCTCTTGTTTTATTATTGTTTTATTCTCTTTCATACATATATCCAGCTTCAACTTGCTCCATATGTTGTTCTAAATTACTGTATTAACAATGGCGAGCATGATTTGTAGAAACCCCGCAACCGGCGAAGTTCTAGAAGAAATAGAAACCACCTCTATATCTGCGCTGCCAAATATATTTAACCAAGCCCGTGTGGCCCAGATTAAATGGGCCGCTCTATCAGTAGCCGCCCGGTCTAGCCGACTGATCCAACTTCGTGAGACACTGCTTAATCGCACAGATGAGCTAATCGATTTAATAGTTAGAGAAAACGGCAAACCACGCCATGAGGCCTTGACTAGTGAATTAATCCCCGTTGTAGACATGCTTACATATTTTGCAAAGCGGGCGCCTGCTCTGCTTAAGGACAAACCCATTCCACTAACCGTTATGAAACACCGAAAAAGCTATTTAAATTACTGGCCCATTGGTGTCGTTGCTATTATTTCACCCTGGAACTACCCTTTTATGCTCCCGATGGGGCAAATATTAATGGCATTAATTACTGGCAATGCTGTTATTTTTAAACCAAGTGAGGAAACCCCCCTTGTTGGTTTAAAAATCCAAACTCTATATGAAGAGGCCGGTTTGCCATCTAATACAATACAAACACTTATCGGCGACGGGGCTGTCGGTGCCGCAATAATTGAACAAAAACCTGATAAGATTTTTTTTACGGGGAGCGCTATGACTGGGAAAAAAATCTTATCCTCCGCCGCACAACACCTGATCCCTGTTAACTTAGAACTTGGAGGAAAAAATGCCGCGATTATCCTCCCAGACGCCAATATTGATTTTGCATCCAGTGCGGTTCTTTGGGGAGGCTTTAGTAATTCTGGTCAGATCTGTGCAGCTGCTTCACGTATATTGGTCCATGAAAGTATTGTAGATAATTTTATCTCGTTACTAACCAAGAAAATAGGCAGCCTGAGACATGGTGTGTCTGATTCCTCCCAAAATGATCTAGCTGTAATAACTTCTGGAAAACAAAAAGCGGTATACGAAAACCAAATAAACGAGGCCAAGGCTCTTGGCGCCCGCTTCATCTGTGGTGGTGCCTTTTCGCCAGATAAAACCTGGTTAGAACCTACTATCGTCACTGGCCCTGGTGTGGAGAATCTTTCAATATATAACGAAGAGAGCTTTGGTCCAATTTTAGTGGTGACCACGTTTAAATCCCCTGCTGAGGCAATTGAAAAAGTAAATAATTCGCGCTACGGGCTGGTAGCATCTGTTATTACACAAAACATCGCACTTGGTGAAGATATCGCAAAGCAACTACAAGTCGGCACAGTCATGATAAATGAAGTTGTATATACAGCCGGCCTTGCCGAAACCCCATGGGGAGGGGTTAAGGAAAGCGGCATGGGGCGCACACATGCTGATATAGGTCTATATGAATTTGTAAATATACGACACATTCATAAACCACGCTCGCGGTTATTCACATTTAAGTCTCCATGGTGGTTTCCTTATACCCCTTATCAGTATCTAGCATTTCGTAGTTTTATTGAGCTTTATAAGAGGCATTGGCTGGATAAACTACGCATTTTCCCACACTTCCTCATGAATCTCATTCAATTCATAAAAAAAGAAAAAAGATTATAACATATTCTGTATGGACTCTACCGCCTGACGAATGTGTTCATCCGTTTCTAATTCTTTTTCTATTTTACTGCAGGCATAAAGTATTGTTGTGTGGTTTTTGCCGCCGAAATAATGTCCTATTTCTTTAAATCCGCTACCAGTATATTTTCTAATTAAATACATGGCGACTTGGCGTGGTAATGCCACATTTCTTGCGCGCGTAGTGGACTTAAAGTCTTGTGACTTTAAATTAAAATATTTAACTACCGCATTTTGGATCGCTTCAATGGTGATATGGGTTCCCTCCTCTGGAACCATCGTTTTAAATTCCTGTCGAGCCATTTCTAAGGTTATTTCTGCACCAGTTAATGAAGCGTGAGCTTGAAGTTTTACAAGGGCGCCCTCTAGTTTTCGGACATCTGCTTTTATATGGCTTGCCAAAAATATAGCCACGTCATCAGGAAGGTAAATATCCTCCCTTTCGGCCTTTGACTTAAGTATCGCGATCCGTGTTTCAATTTCTGGTGGACTAATATCTGCAACTAAGCCCCATTCAAACCTGGTGCGTATTCGTTCTTCTAGACCCTCTATTTCCCTCGGTGGCCTATCGCATGTAACTACTATCTGGCGTTTCGAGCTGTGGAGTGTATTAAACGTGTGAAAAAACTCTATCTCTGTAGATTTTTTACCAGCGATAAACTGAATGTCATCAATAAGTATCATGTCAAAACTATCCCTATATTTTATTCTGAATTGAGACATACGCTTATGTTGTAAAGAGTCTATCAGTTCATTCACAAATTTTTCGGCAGATAAATATACTACCTTCGCAGAAGGGGTTTTCTCCTTAAATCTATTCCCTATTGCATACAGTAAATGAGTCTTACCCAAACCCGGGGGGCTGTAAATAAATAGCGGATTATACTGCTTAGCTGGTTGTTCTGCTATGGCTGTTGCCGCTGTATATGCAAATTGATTGCTGGCCCCTACTATAAAATTTTCAAAAAAATAACGATGATCTAAATTGTTTTCAAATTCTTGCCGGCCCGAACTGTTCATCGCTACGCGCTCTTCGCTACGCATGAAATACCGTGAACCACCGTTTTCAGTCTGTACATTGTGAACCTCGGTTTCTGCTAAATCTGATTGCAACTCAGGCTCACTGCCATCATTCTCACTATGAGATGTCTGCCTGTTAGTGGCTTTGTTATTTTCTTTTGCATAAACTAATATTTCACAAGGTTTTCCCGTTACTTGTAAAAAGGCCGCCTCTATTGTTTTCTGGTAATAATCACGCACCCACTGCGCAGAAAAATCATTCGGCGCCTCAAATGTAACCTCGGTAGTGTTATCATCACTATATTTTGTATCAATTAGTTCAAGCGGCTGTATCCATGCTTGCAATTGATTAGAAACAACAGACTGCTCCAGAACACGATAGGCTGCCTGCCATACTTCCGGCCATTTTTTAATATCAACCTCTAAACTCGTTCTCATATGGGCGAGTTAATCGCATAACATGTGGTCTTCTCCTTGACAACGAATCCTATCTCCTATAACTGTTTGACTCGCGTCACGAATTCTGTGGAGTAGTTAATATGAAAAGAACTTATCAACCAAGTCGCGTCAAAAGACGCCGTAGACATGGCTTCAGGGCCCGTATGAAAACAAAAAACGGCCGTCGTGTAATAAGCAGGCGCCGTGCGAGAAAACGTACCCGCTTAGTTCCTGTAAATTCAAAAAAATAGCATTGCCTATTTGGTGACCAACGAGGGGGCGATTGTTATTCGTTCATTTGGGTCAAAACACCGGATTCGTAGTTCATCAGATTTTAAAAGATTCTTCGCAAACCGGAGAGTAATGCGTTTATCCGAGTGTTTGGTGTATGTAACTAATAATACTTTTTGTCATTATCGGCTTGGAATAACCCTTAAAGCCCGCGGCTTATCTATAGAGAGGAATCGGGTTAAGCGAAAGATTAGAGAAAGTTTCCGCTTTCTTTCTAAACGCCATGGCCTTCTCGGAAGTCGTGACTACAATGTTGTCATTCCATCTTCAAAAAACTTGTCCCATCCCTTCCCGGTAAGGCTTGGAACATGCCTTAGTAATGAGCTAGTGTTAGCCATTAACCATCATACTGTTGGTTATGAATAGGTTATCAAATATGAAAAAGTTTTTTTTGTTGTGTGTGAATATTTTCTTTTTTATCTATAGTTTTTTTGTTTCACCAGTTCTTCACTTATTTGCTGGCGCTAACTCAGGATGTAGGTTTGAACCGACATGCAGCGCCTATGTAAAACGGGTTTTTACAACTCATAATATAATAAAGGGGGCTTGGCTGAGTATTTACCGACTTTTGCGCTGCCAGCCTTTTTCTTTCAAGTCCACATCTTATTTTGATCCCGCCCCTTTGCCGTATTGTCACAAATCTTCATTCAAAGGATAATTCATGGACCGTAAAACACTCATAGCTATTGCCATTAGTTTTTTAATTCTGGTTTTATGGCAAAAAATTATTATTGAACCAAGAGTGTCCCAAGGAATACATGCGTCGCCCTCAGCTTCCCCTGTGCCGTCTAATGCTCTGTTGAATGATAATAATTTAAATTCCGCTTCTCAATACAATGAGAAAATGTTGATGGTAGAAAAACAATCAGCCCAACAATCTCTCCGACAGGTATCCATTCAAACAGGAACGGGTCCTCTATCGCTTAGCAATGGAAATTCACTCATTACAAACTGGCAGCTAAAAGATTATCACACTGAAATAAATAAAAATTCTGCACTAGTTGATTTGACTCTTATTACCAATAATAATAAACAGTTTGTTTTTGCTTTTGATGACCCGCATCTTAGTTATCTTGAGACCTCCTATGGAACGCTAAAATCAGAACCAACCGGCGGGCTTTTTGAATATGAAGATCAAAATATTCGCCTTACAAAACACGTAGTCGCTTCGGAAAACCAGCAGTATCTGGATGTTGCTATTATGGCGCAATTTAAGACAAAAAAGCCTAAATATGCGTTTTTGTCGCTTTTTTCTCATGGAACTAAAGATGATCAAGAAGCGCAAGATAGACAAATCGTTTATTGGACAAATAATGATCTTGAGCGCATTTTGGTGCAAAACGTATCAAAACAAACAGATGTCGCCACTACTGTAAAATACATAGGTACAGCTAGTCGTTATTTTTTGCTCTCTGTAATAAATCGTGGATTAAACGAACCAAGAGCCCTTATACAACCAATGGGGCCGCTAGCCGCAAGAGTAAGTTTGGTATATCCGATTATAGGCGACTCAATAGAAATCCCGGTGCGTGTTTATTTTGGACCAAAAAACCTTGAAAGCTTGCGTTCCGCAGAACCTTTATTGGACCATACGGTAGATTTTGGTTGGTTTACTGTATTTGCTTATCCATTACTTAGATTGCTTAAATGGTTTTATACCTTCGCCGGAAATTATGGGGTATCAATCATTTTATTGACCCTCTTATTAAAGATAGTGACTTATCCTCTAACTTTAAAAAGCATGAAAAGCATGAAAGAGATGGCAAAAATACAGCCACAAATCCAAAAACTCCGTGAAAAATTTAAGGATGATAAGGAAAAGCTAAATAAAGAAATGCTCATACTCATGCGAAGCCATGGATACAATCCAATGGCTGGCTGCCTGCCTATACTTATACAAATGCCGATATTCTTTGCCTTATATCGTGTTTTATATAGCTCGATTGAACTTTATCATGCTCCCTTCGCGCTTTGGGTGACTGATCTTTCAAGCAGGGATCCATACTATGTAACCCCAGTTCTATTATCCATTACTATGTATATCCAACAAAAATTAACACCAACAACCGCCACTGACCCCACGCAAGCGCGTATGATGCAATTTATGCCCTTAATTTTCGGTGCATTCATGCTCGCTTTACCGTCAGGATTAACTCTTTACATGCTTGTAAATGCCGTAGCCAGTATTTTTCAGCAAATCATCTTAAATAAGAAATTAGGTGGCCCCAATGTCACGCCGGTGGTCGCTCAAGCAAAATAATAAAAGTTTTTCTCATTCATATTTTTCAGATGACACAATTGCAGCGCTTGCTACCCCTGCCGGTGGGGTTATAGGAATAATCCGGATTAGCGGGCCAGCCGCTCATGAGACTCTTATTAAATTAACTAAAAAATCTTTACCTAAAGATCAAAAAAAAATGATTCTTGCTGATCTGTTTAATAAAAATGGAAAAAAAATAGATCGGGCGATGATTGTATATTTTAAGGGCCCTTCTAGCTTTACTGGTGAAGATGTTACTGAAATTCAATTTCATGGGGGATCCTATATAGCTAATTCATTAATGGAAACACTCCTTGATATCGGGATCCGGCAGGCACTCCCTGGGGAATTCAGCTTTCGCGCTGTACGTAACGGAAAAATGACGCTACTACAAGCCCAAGCTGTCGCTGATCTGCTATCCGCCCCTAACGATAATGCTGTTTCGCTGGCGCTAAGTAAGCTTTCTAGAAAACAACAAGTTATTCTTGAATCCATTGCAGAAGAGTTGAAGCAGCTCTCTATTATTACGGAGGCAAATATAGATTTTTCTGATCAATCTATTGACGAATTTTCCCTTTCTTCTATAAAAACCAAACTCGATCACCTAATTAGAATTCTGGAAACTCTCTATGCTGGCTACGAACGCGGACGTAGGATACAAGAAGGTATTTCTGTCGCATTAATCGGTCTGCCAAATGCCGGCAAGTCAAGTTTCTTCAACTCTTTACTTGGAGAAGACCGTTCTATTATATCAGAAATGCCCGGAACCACGCGAGATGTGGTTAGTGAATTCTTTACAATAAATACCGACAAGCAAACTATTACTATCCACCTTCATGATACAGCAGGACTAAGAGTTAAGACTAATAAAGCAGAACGTCATGGTGTAGAGCGAGCAATAACAGCCGCCTCCGAAGCTGACTTGCTTATTTTAGTGGTTGATGCATCAAAATCATCCGCGAGATATCTCGCTTCCACACTTGAACAATGGGATGCTTTAGGTAAACCGGTAAATAAGACTATAGGAATATTGTCCAAATGTGATCTTATTAAAGGTTCCCTATCATCAGTAACAGCTAAAGTTCGTGTATTTTTTAATATTAATACTTGGGTTGCTACTTCAGCACTAACGGGTGATGGCATTTCAGATGCAATTTACAAAATTGCAGACTTTTGTGGACGCTGGCTTCCAAATAGCAATGATGAATTACTTCTAACTCGCCCAGAACAAGAAAATGCCGTGCGAGTCTCACTTGAGCACTTGTACCGCGCAAGAACAATCCATGAATTTGACTTATTCGCCTCTGATATTAGACAAGCTCGTTACGCCTTAGGCCCCCTTATAGGAGATTTATTGCCAGATGAAATTTTGGAGGCTATTTTTTCGCAGTTTTGTATTGGCAAATGATACTTGTTTAGTGAGGTGCTTACTTATATTACAGCAAAGACGTGTGAAAAAAGGAGGCTGTTAATATGAATTTAACCATTAACAAAATAGGCATCCTTGGAGCCGGGCAAATGGGGGTCGGTATTGCTCAAACAGCAGCACAAGCTGGCTTCGAGGTTCTTCTAGCAGATATAAATTTAGACATAGCTGAAAAAGGGAAAAGTAAACTATCTTTTCAGCTTCAAAAACAGGTTGAAAAGGGAAAATTACAAAAAAACGAGTATGATCAAATATTGTTATTAATTAAACCGGTAAATACACTCTTAGACCTTAAGCCCGCTCAATTAGTTATTGAGGCAGTTACAGAAAAGACGGAGCTTAAATATGACATTTTTAAAAAGTTAGATGAAGTTATATCTCCATCAGTAATTCTTGCATCAAACACTTCTTCCATTAGCATTACCGCTATTGCAGCAAAAACCAAACGTCCTAATCTTGTGGCGGGCGTTCACTTTATGAATCCAGTTCCATTAATGAAGCTGGTTGAAGGAATCCGAGGACTCCAGACTTCAGATGAAACTTTTACAACGGTACGCTCTGTTGTAGAAAAAATGGGAAAAATATTTATAGAAGCTAAAGATATGCCTGGCTTCACGGTAAACCGGATCCTGATGCCTATGATTAATGAGGCAATAACGGCGTTATATGAAGGAGTCGCGTCCATCGAAGATATCGACACAGCGATGAAATTGGGAACAAATCAACCAATGGGACCGCTTACCCTTGCTGATTTTATCGGCCTAGACACATGCTTAGCTATTTTAAATGTATTACATGAAGGTCTGGGTGACCCGAGGTATAGACCGTCCCCACTTTTAAAACAATATGTCGCTGCTGGTTGGTTGGGGAAAAAATCTGGGCGGGGGTTTTATAATTATGATTCTAAATAAATTGAAATTTAAATACCTCCTTCTAGAAGGAGTGGATCCAAAAATAGTCGTGCTAAAAATTTCAAGACAAGAGAGTTTAAATGCCCTGAACAGTGCTGTTCTTTCTGAAATGAAAGAGATTCTTTCTGCCCTTGCATCAGACCCTGATGTACGGGTAGTTGTGCTTACCGGCGCAGGCGATAAGGCGTTTATTGCTGGTGCTGATATTGCTGAAATGAAAGACAAGAGCGCAACAGAAGCTGTTCGGTTTGCACAGCTAGGTCATGATGTTGCTAAACTTTTAGAGTTAATGCCCAAACCAACTATTGCTGCGGTTAATGGCTATGCGCTTGGTGGAGGGACTGAAATGGCCTTGGCTTGCGATTTTATACTAGCCAATGAAAAAGCCGTGTTTGGGCAAC
>ERZ1292640.297-Hain-H43-02um-R1-297-length-40144-cov-6_pt1 | contig 40144 bp, 63 predicted proteins | sample MGYA00564404_ERZ1292640 | MGnify/ENA primary metagenome ERZ1292640 (study PRJEB36523, sample SAMEA6512636) | groundwater metagenome | collected 2019-01-08 | study: AquaDiva: Metagenomics assemblies of 32 groundwater samples | reverse complement strand
TTATGCGAGGATTGTCAAGACAAGGAAATGAAAGACCAAAACGACAAAGACCGAACAATGGAAGCGGGGTTGCGATGAGCGTACCACAGAACGACGGATACCTAGATGCGTTGTTTGATGATATTTGTTTTTGGGAGGGTCTAGCGGATAAGCAACTTAAAGATAGGAATTTGTCGGGTTGGGATTTGGCGAGAAGCAAACTGCGACAAATGAAAAAGCAATATGCAAAATGGATATACTCAACCAAAAAAATAAATATAAATGAGAAATGGAGTTAAATGGAAAAAGAAATGTTAGACACAATTAAAAATTTGTATAATCTTGAAAACGATATTGATAAAGCAATAGAAAGAGCATATCAATCAGGAAAAAGCAATGGAGTTAGAGAATATCTTGCCGAAGAAATTAAAAAATTTAAAAAAGAAGAGGAGTAAAATGGAATTTTTAGCAAAAAATTATAAATTGCCTGTATCAGGGGGCGATTACACAAGGTTCACGCAAGGCGATAATCAACTGCGAATACTGGGAAGCGCCATTGTTGGCACAGAGGCGTGGACACAGAAAATAGGCGGAAAACCAGTTAGAAAACCAATGGGCGAGCCGTTTGAAGTTGCTGAGATAGACCCTGAAACCATTAAACATTTTTGGGCGTTTCCTGTTTGGAACTATCAGACCGAAAAAGTGGAAATATGCGAAATTACTCAAAAAGGAATAATGAAAGCGATTAAAGAATTGACGCAAGACGAGGATTGGGGCGACCCCAGCCAATATGATATTGTTATCAATCGCATAGGTGAAGGAAAAGAAACCGAGTATTCTGTCCGGACTAAACCCAAAAAGGAATTGAAAAAAGAAATTAAGGAAGATTTTGAAAAAATGACGATTGATTTGACGCAATTATACAGCAGTGGCGATCCGTTTGGCATAAATAATCAGCCAGCCGTAAAGGATGACTTTTTGATGGATGCGGGGGATTTATGAGAATAGATTATCTTAAAAAAACAGAGCCAACCGAATACGAAACTACCTTCCAATCATTTCGCGCGACAATAATGCTGTTGGTTGATATAATGCTGATAGGTTTAATTTTAATTTTAATACGATGAAATATAAATATCTTAAAAAATTTACTGACTATGAAAACCAATATGAAAAAAACTTGTGAAGGTTGTGGATTTTTACTTGATACAAGAATAAATCACCAATGCGACAAAGATGTTATGGAAGATAAAGAGAGACAAAAAGAAAAAGAGTTTGAACAATGGCGTAGAAATGAGATGGATAATTTAGAAGCTGATGAAATGTTAATAAGTGATTTTTAATTAACCTAACTTAAATAGTTAGAGAAAGGTAAAAATGAAAGTAATAAAAAAATATAATCAAATGAGAAGAGACCTTGATTGTGATGTAGTTTGTGAGGGTTGTGGTAATGAGGAGACAATTAATAATGCTTATGATGACAGAAATTATTGGGATAATGTAATTCCAAATAGAGAATGTAAAAATTGCAAAAAAACAAGTAATGATTTGGGAGTAAAAATAGATTTTATTCAGACGAGATACCCAGAAGGAGAACAACACTAATTAACAACCCTTAGTGCAGGCGCCTACAACGAACTGATAAAGATAGCGGAGTTTTTGGATAGAGCGGGGAAAATTCTTATTGACACAGAAAATAAACTGACTATGAAAACCAATATGGATAAAACGGGAGAAGCCCTTAAACTAACCGCAGAGGATGTGAGGAAATATACGAAGATATTAAGTGGTTCGGAAATCCCGAATAACTCAAATGAAAAGTAATTCACCTTTTTTACAGAGTAATATAATAAAATAATGCTTCTTGTCAACTATAATTTACAAGTAAATCATTTCTATGAATAAAAATAAAATCTTGAAAGGAGAATAATATGCACAAACACCAATTTAATATAGACACTCAAATCTGTGATTGTGGAAAAACCAGAGAAAAAGAAATGTCTGTAAAACTTACTAAATATCAAAAGAAAGAACGAAAATCTTTGGAAAAATTAGCATTGCGTCTTTATAACCCGTCTTAAGTAATTTCTATGAATAAAATGAAAAGAAAACCCATTTATTTAATGATAACTATTCTATTTTTAACATTGATAATATTTACTGAAAATTACACATATTTTTTTATAGGTGGATTATATATTTTAACTATAGAAACTTATTTATACTATAGATACAAAAAATGAACCCTAAACTATTCATCCAACGATTCAAAAATGAAAAATAATGTAATAATACAAGGAGATAGTTTAGAAGTTTTGAAAACACTTGAAAGTGAAAGCGTGAGTTGTGTGGTTACTTCTCCACCTTATTGGGCATTACGATGTTATTTACCAGATGAAGTTAAGTTAAAAGATAACTTAACCAAACAAGAAAAAGAGGATATTGTAAAGGAATTGACTTTATTAGGTATTGAGAGTATAGTAAGGTAATGAGAAATAATAAAGGACAATTCAAAAAAGGTTTTACTTGGAGAAAACCTAAGCCATACTGGAATAAAAAATGGTTATTTAATGAGTATATTATTCTTGGCAAAAGCACTGGCGATATAGCAAAAGAACAGGGTTGTTTAGATACAAATATACAATATTTTTTGATTAAGTTTGGTATAAAAAGACGCTCAATTTCAGACGCAAGAAAGAAAAAATACTGGGGACAAATTGGAGTTGATAATCCAATGTGGAATAGAAAAGGAGAATTAAATCCAAGATGGCTTGGAGGGATTACACCAGAAAGGCAATCATTTTATGTTAGTCAAGAATGGAAAAATGCTTGTAGTAATACTTGGAAAAGAGATAATGCAACTTGCCAAAGATGTAAAACTAAAAAAGAAACAGACATACCATTTCATATTCACCATATCAAAAGTTTTGAGGATAAAGAATTACGAGCAGATATAAATAATCTTGTTTTGCTTTGCGAAGTATGTCATCAATGGGTTCATTCTAATGGAAACAAAAAAGATGAATACATATTATAAAAAAGATATACCAGAACATTTACAAAAGTATTTTTGCCCTGCAGAACTCGGATTAGAGCCAACTTTTCAAGAGTATATTACTAAACTATGTGATATTTTTGATGAAGTAAAACGAGTTCTAAAAAAAGAAGGCACCTGTTGGGTTAATTTGGGAGATACATATTCCGGAAACAAAGAGGGAAAAACGGATAATAAAGTTTCACAATATTTAAAAGACACAACTACAAATCTACATAAAAAAGCAACTATAACTGAAAAGTGTCTTTGCCAAATCCCTTCACGCTTTGCGATAGAAATGACAAATAGAGGTTGGATATTACGGAACGAAATAATCTGGCACAAACCAAATTGTATGCCATCAAGCGTTAAGGATAGATTCACGGTAGATTTTGAAAAAATATTTTTCTTTGTTAAGAGTAAAAAGTATTGGTTTGAACAACTACGAGCCCCCTATGGTAAGGACGAACGAGAAGCGGGATTACAAAGAGCAAGAAAGTATGGTTATTCTGGTAAAGGAACTTATCAAGATTGGTATAATAATGAACGAAAAAAAACTGATTGGGTAGCAGGGAATAAAAACCTTAAAGAGGGTATGTATGCAAGCCGGGGTCAAAGTGAAAACAAACCGCCATTATTACACCCGGACGGAAGAAACAAAAGGGCGGTTTGGTCCATCATAACTAAACCATATAGCGAAGCCCACTTTGCCACTTACCCAGAGAAGTTAATTGAACCAATGATTAAAGCAGGATGTCCAGAAGGCGGAATAGTTTTGGACCCATTTATAGGAAGTGGCACAACAGCAGTAGTCGCTAAAAAACTGAAACGAAACTGGATTGGGATTGAATTAAATAAAGATTATATAGAAATAGCAAATAAAAGAATAAACGCAATTCCGGAGGCAATGCTATGAAACTAAACATCTTCTACAAAAGATTTCGTAATGAATACCGCAAACACAAGAAATTAGGTCTGTGGGTGGTATTAAGAGTAAGCTGGATTAAGTATAAGCACGATCTGAAACAGGTTAAATATCCAGCAATATTGACAAAATAAAATAGTTTGCTATACTATGTATAGTGTTTGGACTTTCTTTTTAACTTGCTGGATATGAAATTGAGGTGCGTTCCCTCCTTCGCATCTCGTTTGTATCCAACAAATTAAAAAGAAATATGGAACAAAAACAACTTATCGCTCGTATTCCAGAAAAATTACATCAGCAGTTTTTTCTGCAATGTCAATTAGACGGCTATCATATGAGCGAGAAGATCCGCGAACTAATAAGAGAATTTTTGAAGGAGAGAGATGATGCGATTCATTCTTAGATTTTTTTATTGCGGGGACGAAAAAGAAGAATTGGGTTATAAACCGCCTAGCTGTGTTTGGCATTGGCTAGACTATATATGAGCGGTTTTCAAAATTAAAATAATAAAATAATTAACCCCGTTTAACGGGAGAAAGGAATAATATGTCGGAAGAAAACAAATTGATAGTTGGAATTATCGTAGGGATATTGTGTTTTGTTATAGTTTTAATGTTTTTATTCCCAATTTATACCAGGTATCAAAAAAGAGCCGAAGCTAATAATGAAATATATGTTATAGAATTGGTCAGTAAATCAACCCAACAAAAAATAGAAGTAGAAAAACAGAAAGCACAAGTTAGAGTAGAGGAAGCAAAAGGGATAGCTGATAGCCAAAAGATTATTGACCAGTCCTTAACGGAAAACTACTTGCAATATATGGCAATTCAAGCCCAAGAGAAAATGGCAGGAAGCCCTAATCATACCCAGATTTATATACCCGTAGGAAATAATGGTATCCCTTTGATAAAAACAATAGAATAATAAAATAAGTGTTTATGTTATTTAAAAAAAAATACAAATTTGCGCCGGGAGATATTGTAAAACAAAAAATAACAGGATTTAAGGTCGTTTTACTTAGTCATAATTGGTTATTAGACCAGGGGGATGTTGGTGAATGGAACGGAAAAATGTGGGTTATGACTAATAAAAATACAGGATACTGGGAAAAAGGTAATTTTTTTGAAAGCGAATTAAAATAAATTAAGATAATGGCATTTCCAAAAAAAAATATATTAAGGGCAATCGGATGGAAAGATATGGGTTGGACAGCGAAAACCATTGAAAATGGAAGATATGTTGAGATGAGACACGAATTTTGCGGAAACAGACTAAAAATTGGCAAAGAAAAAGATATTATTTTTAGATTTTGTTCCGTCTGTATGGTTCGAATAATGAAAGAAAATTAAATTATAGGGGTATCGGATGCGGTTGACCCCACAATATGAAAACAATCTTATTGTTTATCGCCTGCTATACAACTATCGTTGCCACGCCACTACAACCAGAACAGATACAATTCAAATCATATCCTTTGACTGAGACACAAAAAAAGGAAATTATTTTAAGAGAAAGTGATTATGAAAAAAAACTTAGAGAACCCATTCCGCGCGACAAGACCCCCAATCGCTACACTCAGGACGAGATTAAAACGCTCATTAGACAAGAAGTTGAGAGGCAAGGTGGAAGTGTACAAGATGTTGCCACCGCGCTGGCGATTTCAGAATGTGAAAGCGGAAATAATTATTTGGCGAAAAATCCTAATTCAAGTGCAAAAGGTGTGTACCAAATTCTTGATAGCACTGCTGTTGCTTGGGGTGTTGTGGATGTTTATTCGCCTGTTGATAATTGTCGTGGAGCGATAAAACAAATTGTAAAAGGAAATTTGAAGCCTTGGAAGGTAAGCGAAAATTGCTGGAAGAATAAAATATGAAAATAGAAAAAAATTGGAAGAAATTGAAAAAGTATTTATTGTTAGTTCATAAAGAATATAGCGAGCGAAACGGGTTGCCATATTGTAAGAACTGTTCTGTTTCTTTTGACGAATTAGTAAAAGAAATTGAATATATCTTTATAAAAAAGTCGCCTTAGCCCAAAAGGTAGAGGCAATCGGACGGAGAAAAACGATCCCCTGAGGATAAAAGACTCCATACCCCCGATGCAGTCTGGGTTCAAACCCCAGAGGCGACACCACGCATAGCACTTTTACAAGGAGGGAGAAAATGAAAAGCCCGTTATTTACTTGACATATACATTTAACGGCAGACGATACGAAATGGCAAAAGCTCCTAATGAGTCTTTATGGCTAAACACCTATAATTGGAAAAGCGACCATTTTGCGTTTAAGGAAGCTGAGAGGTTGTGGGGAAGTTTAGAAGAGGCGAAAATCCAAGCCAAACATATTATTATTACTGATTTGAAGCATAGGAAAGAATTATGAATTGGCGAAAGCGAAAAATGCTTATCTGGAAAAGGAGGAAGCGAAATGACAATCAACGATGTAATGCTTTTGTCCATAGAAAAAAAGGGAAAGAAATTCGTTTTGCACAACCGAAATGGCTCATATTGGCTGTCGCGTTTAGAGAATGTCGGTACATTAGGATTGCCTAATTGGCGTTATGAGGACACAAAGAAACTTCACGCTACTAAAATGAAATACGCTGTCCGACAAATGGATTTAGAAATTGCGCGGGTATTTTCTCTTACACCTTGACTTTGGGGGCGTTAGTTAATCGTATGATTATCTTTCGCCCCACTTACATAAATTAAAATGACGGTAGCAAAATCGTTGTAGATCAGGACAAACACGAACTAGGGCTTAGAGCACATTCACAATGCTTGTGGGTGTGCTTCCTGGGTCGGGACAAAATCTGTTCATTGTATAAATAAATCCTCTTAATTGAGGAGAAAGGAATAATATGAAAATAGAAACTTTGAGAAATATAAGAATTTTTTTACAAAGAGTTCAATTGTCCGGGCAGGAAGCGCTTGCTTTTATTCAGATGATCAATGAGATTGAAGCGGAAATCGTGAAACAAGAGCAAGAATCAAAAAAAGATGTGGCAAAGAAGGAAAAATAAATACGGAAATGTCAGGCAAGGCGGATACGCTAGCAAAAAAGAATATCAAAAATCCCAAGAGTTAATTTTATTGAAAAAAGCGGGCGAGATATTTGATTGGCAATCGCAGGTTAAGATTGAATTGCGGGGCGAGAATAAAACAAGAGTATGTAATTATTTCTGCGATTTCTTGGTTATTCATAATAACGGGGTAAAAGAATATATTGAGATAAAGTCCAAAGCAACGAAAACCAGTATATGGCGATTAAAGTGGAAATTGGCTAACGATAAATTTCAGAAGGGAATTAAGAAGAGTAAAATAAAATTAACCATAGAAGAATGATAAAATATAAACCGACTAACAAGCAATTAAATGATTATATCAAAGATATTGAAAAAAAATTAACAGAGTTTTGGGTGGCATATCAATTAGCAGAAAAACAATCTAAAATAATACTTACAAATTCAAATATTGATTGGAACAAATTCAAAAAAGAAATAGAAGTTCAAGTTTATGGGTTAGAAGATAAAATAATTTTTATCAAATCTTTATTATGACAAGCCATAAAACAAAACCAAGAAGGCTTCATTATAGCGCTAAAATGGAAAAAGGAATTAGAAATTATATTGCGCAAGGTGGAAAACATTTGAAAAAAGCCCTTGTTGATGCTGGATATAGCAAAAAAACCCCGACGACAGCAGTTACTAAAAGACCTTCTTGGAGTAAATTATTAACTTTTTATCTTCCTGACGATATGATGTTAAAAACTCATTGGGAGGGATTAAAAGCAGAAAAAACCATTATCGGAAAAGACGGAGAAATAATTGATAAACCAGATTTTATGGCACGCGCCAAATACTTAGAATTAGGTTATAAAATAAAACATAAATTAGCGATTGATAGTGGAAAAGGCAATACAACAAATGTAGCAGTAATTATAAAACATAATATTCCCGACACCAAAGAAGAGGTAAAAATAATCAACTAATAAAATGATTTCTATACAAGATTTGCTTAAAGAATTAAATCAAATAATTGAAATGAAATCCAAGCAATCTAGTATAGAAGGTATGAACTGGGAAGATGTCGCCCAAGAATTACGAATTGAGGTATGGAAAAAACAGAAACATTTCTATAATGGAAAATCATCTCACAAAACATTTGCTAATTTGATTTTTAGAAATAAAATTATTGACCTTTATCGGAAGCATAATAGGCTTTCCATTTCTTTTTATGAAGATTGTGCTGTTTGGGAATATTCTTCGGAAAAATTAACCTTTTAGCCAGAAATTCATCAACGCACCAATTAAAGAATTGCGACATTGTCGCTTTGTCCCATATTTCTCTATGGAAATCATTTTTTTTGTATATATCTATATCAAAAGTTATTCTTGTCAGTTGCAATCTTTTTAATCGTTCGGAATGTTGCAAGTTCATTTCAGCCTTGTAGAGAAATGGTTCTATCATTTCTCTTTCTTCTTCTTCTAACTCCTCCTCTGCCTCTTTTTCTAATTGAATAATTTTAGTTTCATAGTCAAACTTTTTTTTCATTAAATCTATATTTATTTATTTGTTTTGTTAATCTTTTAATTGATTGCTGGCTTCTTGGATATTTTCCCGCAGTTTTACTCCCTTTCTTAAACCAAAATTTTCGCCCTTTTTTGAGATTTTCTATTGTTTTATTTTCAAAGACTTTTTTAGCTTTTAATTTTCGTAAATCCTCTGGCAGGATACCTTTTTTTGTATCTAATCCAAATTCTTTTTTATATTCTCTTGTTGTCATTTTATGGGTTTGATAAATATGCAAACCTACTTGACGATATTTTTTCTCACAAATTTTGCAAGGGATAAGTGGCAATCCGCTTTCAAGTAATTTTTTTTGCCACTGTTCCCGTTGCCATTCGTTGTAATTTTTCATTTATTTTCAATTAAATTTTTAATTATTTCTAATGTATCAATTTTTGCCCTTTCTTTTTCAATAATTTTAGATACTCTTTGTTTGGTGATACCAAATTGTTGGGCTATTTTCTTCATAGTATTCAAGCGACCTCTGGTTAAATATCGTGCATAAATCTTTATATCACGAGAGCGATAATATCTCCTACTTCTCATCTTACATTTTCGTTCCATAGTTCTATTATTTTATCAGCAATTTCTTTTTCAAAATTGCCTAGTATTTCTCTGCCGTTCTCTTCTTTGGGATATACACCAACTAATTCTTTTCCGTCCACCAGCGAGATAACTATATCTCTTGATAATTTTATTTTTTGTTTCATTATTCCTCCTCTCTTATGTTGAGTTCAGCATCTTTCTCAATATCTCCGTCAATTCTAACTACATATTTTGTTTTGTTGTTTATAACTCCTTCCCTACCGCTCTTGCCATTGTGCGACCACTTGTAATAAGTGTCCGTAAGATATTCTGCTCCTCCGTTTGTTTTGTGATAATACAATCTCATAATTTCCTTTCTTTTTTATTGTTTTAATAAATCTGATAATTGTTCCTTTAAATCGTCTAATATGCCTTTGTCTTGCCATCTGATAAATAGTTTTTTAGGTATATCGCAGTTTTTCCAATCTATATTTAAATCATAATCATATTCAGTATTGCTATATAAATTGTCCATAAATTCGTTATATTGATAATTGACTTTATATTCTTTTTTTCCATAAGTGATTACAAAATATCCTTTTTCAACTTTATTTCTATATTCCCCCATAATAACTTTGTTCTTTATGCTAATTATTGACATTTGTTTCCATTTCTTTTGTTATTTTTTTAGCCTGTTGGTTTAATTCCCATAAATCCTCCACAATATCATCAATACTTGAACCAAAATTGACACCGTGGTCAAAAATAATTCCATAATTGTTTTTAGGATATGCACGGGCTTCAATCCAAAAGTCGCTTCCGCTTTCAATATCTTGTAAAGATAAAAACCAACCGTCTTTTTGATAAAGCACTCTGTCATTAAATTCAATGATTTTTAAGTTTTCTCCAAATTCATCTAAATCTTTTAATTCTCTTTTAGCTAAGAGCAATAATTCTTTTTTTGTCATAATTTTATATTAAGTTTTTTGGTTAATTCATCATCATTTTTGGCGATTAAGCTATCACATTCAGGGCAATAGTATTTAGATGAGATAGCATCTCCATAATCTCTGTGTTGATAATTGTCATCAATTTCTTTGTTATCATTCCACCAAACATCGTAATAAGCGTGTTGTAATCTATCCTCTATCACTCCTTCAATTTCTTTTTTACATAAGGGGCATTTTGTTATATTTTTCATAATGTTCTTTTTATTTTGTTTTTGTTAAGTAATAAATTAAAGTCAGTAAAAATAGATAAGCAATAAATGCGGACGGGTGGCTATCTTTTTTCATTGATTACCTCCGTTTCTTCATAGATTGACCATAGGGCGTTATAAATTTCTGTTTGCAAAATATCTAAATCATCACTCGGGAATATATGGTCATATTTTTCTAAAATTGACCCAGCTAAATCCCAAAATCCTCCCGCATATTTTTCATCAATATCTCTTGTTAATTTCCCCAATTTTATTTGTTTGATTATGTTTTTCATTTTAATAATCTATATTTTTTTCTTGTAAATCGCCACTATTAGCATAAGCTATGCCCATAAATCCCATACTGGGTTCATCATATTTGATACGAAATTGTAAATCGGGATATTGACGACTAGCTTCTTTGAAAAATTCAAGTGGAGGCGACCAAGCACTATCAAAATAATACTCAATTATTCCTTCATCTTGATAGTTAATATATGCTTCTATATCCCATTTAGTTCCCCAGTTTTGTATTCTCCAATCCCACCATTCCTCGCCTTTTTCAGCATATCCTTTGCCGAATGTCTTTTTTACTTTTATTTTTGAATAATCTGGTTCAGGATAAATTTTAGCCAAAGATAAAGCAGTTTTTTTGGTTTTCGCTTTTTTAATAAACTTCTCTAATTGTTTTGCGTCCCCTGTAATTGTCAGGGTATTTTCACACCAGTTTGGCATTTTACTCCTTTCTATTTTATTTTTTTCTTTTTACAAACTCTTTGCACAAGTATTATTTCTGTATGTCCATAATCGGGATAATACTTTGTGCCAAATGTTATGATTTGCCAAATCATTTTTAGTTTTTTGCTTAATTTCATATTATATTCTTTCTAAAATAAACTTTTTGCTTTCATCATCGACCATTGATAAAAGTTTTATTTGGTTGTTTTGGTCAAACATCGCCACTATGCTTGGTGCTTGGTAATAATCAGTATAATTATTTCTGTTCATAATTTTATTTTTTTAGCTAATTTTTCCAATATACTTGTATTTTTAAGTGTATTTAGTTTTGATAAATCAGGGTTTTTAGCAATAAAATTAAATAAAGTATTTGGTTGTAATTTTTTTAATTGTTTTTTATTTTTAATGAAATATAGCCAAAAATCTGCTGTTATTTTTATTTGAAAAATTTTAAAACATTTTGAGACGATTTTTAATTCTTTTTTGGTTAAATTGTTGATAATCAATGTTTGTTTATTAAAATTATAATCAAAGAAAATACAGGTATTATTGCATACAATTAAATGGTTATCACTTTTTACAATCCAGTATTTTTTATCAGCGTGTATCCATTCTATTTCTAAATCAAAATATGCCAGTGATAAAATTTTGAAATTTTCGTGGATATATTTGCAAGTGTAATCATCTGTTTTAATCCTAAATTTTTCAATCATTATTTTGTTCATTCTAACTCCTTTTGTTCGCATATTAAATTTTCAATTTCTAATTCTTTATATTGTAATGTTTCCAGTTTGTTTTGGGCTTTATTTAATTTCTTTTGTTTTTTACGGGCGTTTCCCATTTCTAGGTCAAAAATTCTTTTTTGTGTTTCAATTATTTCTACTCGTATTTTATCTAATTCTATTTGTAATTCTGTTTCGTCCATATAATAAATATCATTATGAAAAAAATAATTATTTGTATAGTGGTAGCCACTTGAAAATTTAACTGATTGCTCGGATATTTGCCATTTTTGGAAGTCAAAGCGATATAAGATATTTTCCGCTATTTGCAGTTTGCCTTTTTCACTGGCAATTTCCAGTAATTGAGAATTGAAGTTTATATTTAATGGACTGCTTGAATTGCGACCATACCATAAAGCGATTTGATTGCCTTTTAAATCAGTTTCAAGGGTAATAAAAGCGATTGCTCCTTGTGATTTTATTTCTTTTTGTTTGCCAGTAATATACTGGGTTATATCAATCGCCAGTATTTCGCTATCATTAAATCTGCCGTCTTTTTGTAAAGATGTTATTTTATAATTTTTTGAGTATTCCGCAAAAAGCGTGTCATCGTTGGTAATCCAGCCATTGTGGATAGTGTAAAAAATACGATTGTCAATTTCAATTTTGAATGGGTGGCAAGCGTTTTTTATATTTTCAGTTGAAGTGGGTTGGCGATGGTGAAACAAGCAAAAATTGCTTCGGTTAAACATTAAATCAGTTAAGATTGCTTGTTCACTGGTCTGTTTGAATACTTTAATTTTATTGTTGGGGTAAGTAATCAAACCAAAACCTTCTGTTCCCCTAGTTCTTTGGTTAATATAAGAAAATAAGGTTTTATGATTGACAATGCCTTTTTTTTGATAATTAAATACAATTCCGCACATATAATTTATATTTTTAGATTTGACAAGGTTGCGTATGCTTTATTGAGCGTTAAAGTTTTGTTTTCTACTTTGGTTTTAATATATTTAATAACATCGGGTTTATATTTTTCATAAGTTTGAGTAATTTGATTAAAATTATTAAACATTCCTGATAATTCTCTGTTATTGGTAATTTGTTCTGCCAGTTTTTTAGTTCCACGATATTTTTCAGAGTAGTATTTTAATGTTTTTACAATTATGTTTAAATAGTTGTAAATGCGTTCAGGTTGTGAAAAACAAGGGTCAAACACACGATATTCCAAACAAGTATTATTGTGAGTATAAATAGCAGAATACTTGGTATTTGGTGAAATTTGCGGAGTTCTATAATCTAATTCTCTGGTTGTGCCGTCCCCTCGTGAGCCAGAAATAAATAATAAGGGTAAAAATTCAGCCTGCGTTTTAATAAAATTGTTTATTCTTTTTGTTGGTAATTGTTCATCAGAGGGATATTTTTTTTGTGTCATTAAAGTAATATGTAGCCCTGCATTTTCAGTGTTAAAATCATTGCCTAATCGTGCAAACTTTTCAATGTATTCTGATAAACATTTGATATTTTTTACATTGATTGTCAATGTTAATTCAGTATCAACTGAGCTGTCATTGTAAAATTGTGAATATAAAATCGCCTTTTTTGCTTTTATAGATATGATGTTAAAAAAAGTGTTTTCGGTATTATCAAAATTGTCTTCGTTGGTTTCGTAATCGCCGTCGCATTCAGAGCAAGTATAATTTCCCTCACCATTGCATTCTATGCAATTTATTTTTCCATTTCCTTCGCAATTATTGCAAAGTTGTTGTGATATTTCGCCATTGTCTATCTGTTCAATTTGTCTGTTTCCTTCGCATATTCCGCAGGTAATTTTTCCGCTTGCGTCGCATTCAGAGCAATCTTGATAACCTTCATCGCAATAATCACAATATGAAGTTTCGGGGTGAGTATTGGCTTCTAATTCAATTTTTAAAAAGTGAAAGTTATTTTGTTGCAGAGCTTTGATGATTTTGTTATGTTTTAGCATTATGTTTTTGTTATGTTTTTAGGGTTTGATTAACTTATGCGATACGATTAAGCCCTTATTGGATTGATATAATTGCTGATGTGCATATAATCATTTTCTAGCAATCCTTTTTCTTTTATTGTTTCTGCGAATGCGATTTGAGCTTCATTGACATCGTCATATATCTCTGGGTCTCTTACACCTTCATAATCGTCTGCGTAAAAATCAAACGCCGAAAAATCTCCGCCTATAATATGTGCTATTTCACTTTTGTTTTTACTCATTTTATTTCCTTTTTTTATTATATTTTGGTACTTTGAGCCGTTATTATAGGCGGTTATGCCGACGACTCAGCAAGCATAACCGCCCTGAGCGTCTGTTATTCTAAGCAATCTAACGCGTAAAAACTGACTATCTTGTCAAGTTCCTTTTCTGTTAGTTGCACCTCTTCGTACACGCCCCAGTCCGCCCAATAATAAACTCCTGATATTGCTTCATAGTCTTCCATTTCAATTTTAAATCCGTCCGCATCACCTCCCCACGATAATTCAATTTTGATTAGTTTTGTTTGAGTTATGCCAAGCGGTTCTCGGTATTCGTCATCAGCCTGTGGGTCATCTTTTGAGTTTAAATAATCAATAGTAGCCAATTCAAGTTTAGCCCTTTTATGAGCGTATTCTTTAAGTTCTTGCGGTGTTGAGTTTGCTTTTCTAGTCGGTTGGTCGCCTATTTCATCATATAGTTTGTTTAACTCTTTTTTTGTCATTTTGTATCACCTCCTATTATATTTTTATTATGTTTAATTTTACTTTATTATTATCTATCACAAATGAAATTTTTTTTACTATACCATTAGAAAAGATTGAAATGGTAGGAAAAATTCCCTTTTTAATACCTTTGTTGTAATAATGAATTAGATAATTGTATAATTTGATTTTAAGGTAATCACCTTGAATGTTTTTAGTTATTTTTTCAATTTCAGGTATGGCTAGTTTTCTATATTGAAGAGGGATTTTTTTGTTTATTTGATACCAGTCTAATTTATAATAATCTTTTAGCATTATATTTTTATAATTAGATAAGTAGTAAGAAAAAACCTAATAAAACGAGGAATATCAAGAAAACCAATACCGCAAGGGGTGTATTTTCTTTATATTCGTTAGGTTTTTTTAGGTAATCAATGCGTTGCATTTGTTGGTGTTATGTTTTTATGATTTGCCATTTATTGCAAGCCGTTTAACTATTATATAGAGTAGTTAAACAGCAAGCAATAACGGCGGACTAGCAGAGAGCATAAACTTAGACCGATTAAGCCAATTATTATAATTTAGTGCTTGGGTGTTATGCTTTTGTTGTATGTTTTTCAAAGTGTATAGATATATTATAGCAAATTTTAGAAAGTTTGTCAATAGTTGAACCTGTTATGGTGGCAATGTATTGCTATTTGGATTTTAGATTTTATTTTCCCGTTTGTAAAAATGGGGGTTGGTATGGGGTTTTGACAAGGTTTGTTGTTAATTTTTCAAACCTGTTCCAACCTGATACACTTTATTTGCAAAATCAGTAGAATACTTGATCAATCTAGCGTCTCACATTGCATACACGCATTACAGCTCAATTTTGAGCGTTTTAATCTGTTAATTTGTCAATAATAACACAATTCTACCTTTGATTATACTATTTGTTAGTTGTTCGTCGCACATTATACCTTGTGCGACGCACGTATGTATTGGTATAATATCCGTATTTTTTGGGCTTCGGTGTATAGAACCTACGCCCAAAAACGGATAATATACCTACGACACCCCCCCACCCCCATAATTTCGTTGTGAAATTTTATATATACACTCCCGAGTTTCACAAAAAAAAATAAATAAAATAAAAAAAAATAACGAATCACTAAATCCGTTATGTTATATACTTATAAGGTGCTAAAATCACTGCTGAAAGAAAGCACAAGAAAAGAATAGAGGGGAAAAAAAAGATTAATAACATTGTTAAGGTAGATACAGCTATTGATACCAAGACCCACATAGGCGAAACAAGGTGCTTGTAAGAAAGTCCTATTTGTTCGGTCAAATCTCTCAATAGATATTCGCCCCGTTTTTGTTTCCCGTTACACTTCTTCCAAATGGATGAGGAGCTACTCTTTTAAAAGGTAAAGGCAGAGACATTCATTCCCCTTATCGTAGCCTCTATTCTCACTTATTTCCCTCGAGCTACGAATGGCGCGCGGATGACTGGTTTGACTCTTATTAACCGTGATCCTCTCACGGACGCGCGACTTAATTAACTAACCAAAAAACCCTCTCTTGCGAAAGGGAATCTTGGTTTTTTAAAATGTTCAATAGTAAAAAATCTACATCTAAACTCAAATCGTTATTTGAACCTAATTGTAAATTTCTATTGAACATTTACTTTACTTTATATTGTTTTATAAATAATAAACTATTTTAAAAAGTTTGTCAAGGGTAATACTTTTAAGGTTATAAATGTTAAAGAAAAAACATCATGATAGTGAATATCATACCTAAAGCTAAAAATATTAAATATGAATTTCCAACCCATTTAGCTTGTTTATCAGTCATGATTTTAAATAATAAATGAAGGGTCGCCAGGAAAACATAACTAAACCTAGCGACCCCTATGCTCCGGTAATTAATCGGAGTCGAGAATTAGTAAGAACACTAATCTCAATTAAATTAATTATATCACAAAAATGGCATTTTGTCAATATCTCGTGTATGATAGTAGAAGTAGAAAGAAAAAAATAAACATATATAGAAGGTGGTGATATTATCCCCCATGGCAGATCAACGTCTAGCAAATAGACAACGTCTAGTAAATAGACAACAAGAAGTAAAAATGGTTTCTTCTGAAACCGATACAGTAGTATCAATTGATTACCGCCCTAGTAATAAACAACGTCTTTTTCACGAAGCGCCTGAGATGTTTAAACTCTACGGCGGAGCCATGGGGGGATAATCGGAGGAAAGTCCGTAGCCCTTTGTATGGAAGCTCTCAAACTTTCTCTTAAATACCCTAGTAATTATGGGTATCTTTGTCGGCGTACTTATGAGGACTTCAAGAAAACTACGATGAAGACCTTTTTTGATTTTGTTCCTTCTGAGTTGATCAAGGAATACAACCGAACAGATAAAACCGTTACAATCATAAACGGTTCTGTTATTCAGTTTGGCGACTTGGAAACCACCGAGAAACTTAAATCCTTAAATATTGGTTGGTTTGCGATTGATGAGGCGTCAGAATGTTCGAAGGATATTTTTATCTTATTGATTTCTCGTTTGCGTTATAAAAAAGATGAAGCTCTTTCAAACTGGAATAAAGTGGAAAAATCAGGTTTAATTTTTTATGTGCCTAAATACTATGGTTTGTTAGCTTCTAATCCCTGTCCGGGTTGGATTAAGGAATCGTTTGTGGAAGATGGGATACCTGATAAAGAAGGAATTATTAGAACTTCTTCCGGTTATGTATTTATTCCATCGCTTCCTCGCGAAAATCCTTTTCTGCCCGAAGATTATCTTAATATTTTGGAGGCAAACGCTAATAAAGATTGGGTGCATCGTTATCTAAATGGTTCGTGGAATACCTTTGAGGGTCAGATTTATGAAGATTTTGATGTGACCACCCATGTAATTGAACCATTTCCTATCCCTGAAATTTGGAATCATTATCGTTCTATTGATCTTGGGGTTGAAGATCCCACCGCTTGTCTATTTATCGCTTTTTCACCAGAGGGAATTATTTATATTTATGATGAATATTATGAGAGTAATCGTTCAACCGAAGAACATGCGGAAGATATTTGTATTATGAGCGGAAAACAGAAGTATCGAACCATTTTTGACCACCACGGGCTTGGCAAACAATTAATTATTGATTACAATCGTTTGGGAATTAAAGGAACAGAACATAAATTTCATAAGGTAATAGCTGGGATTTCACGTGTCCAAGATCTGATTCGCTTACAAGGGAAAGTGAAAAAACCACGTCTCTTTGTTTTCTCTAACTGTCGTAATACCATTAAGGAATTTCAATCTTATCAGTGGGAACTTAAAAAAGATTCTGAATCTAATTCTAAAGAGAAACCTATGGATAAGAACAATCACGCCATGGACTGCATAAAAAATCTTGTTATCACCTATTATTATCAACGCACTCCGACTAAAGATGAAATTCAGGAGAGTATGGAAAAGAAAATGAGACGAGATATGTTCAAATTCAAAGTATCTGAATTAACTGGATATTAATTTCGTGTATTAAGATAACAAATATAATAAATTTTTATTATGGGAGAAAAAAAGATTTCTTTATATAAACCTACTATAAAAGAAGAAGAACTATTAAAAAATGTCTTTAAGCGACTCGTAAAAATGCAGGAAGCGAAAGATAGTTTAAAACTTGAAAGCGATTGGAACAAATGGGAAAAACAAGTTGCTCCGGGCGAAGCCACTAGGTCAAATGAACTAAAACTCAAGAATCCTTCCAAGGTCAGGAAGTCTTTAACACGCGAGGCTGTTTTTATGGTTCTTGCTATGGCATCGTCTCGCAATAGCCAAATTCAACTAATCGCGCAAAGCGATGAAGATGTGAAAATCTCAGTGGTCTATCAGAAAATTATGGAGTTTTTAGAGGATAAAGCCAATGAAAAGGTTAAAAAAATCAAGAATATCCTAACTACTATTATTTATGGAACTGGTATTAGAAAAAGAATTTATCGTAGCGATAGTCGCGAAGTGGAAAAAATTATTGATTATAATCCTGATACTGAAAAGGTTAAAACTGAGAAAAAAACTATTAAAGATTATGATGATATTGATATGCAAGATGTTGATATTCGTATGTTTTATGTGGATGAAAGAGCTACATCAATGGAAGACGCGATTGATTGCGCTGAAAGAAAAATTATTCCTTATGAATTTTTTAAATATGAATATCCTGAGAATAAATATCCAAACGCTAAATATGTTAAACCCGGTAGTTGGTATGCTGGAGTAGATGACGAAAAAAGATCAGAAAAAGTTTTTCAAATAGTTTCTGGAGATGAAGTTGAAATAATTGAATATTATAATAAACTTCAGGACAAAAAAGCTATTATTGCTAGCGGAGTAGTGCTTAAAAATATTCCTATTCCTTATAATCATAAAGAACTTCCTTATTCACGCAGTATTTTTCAACTTAGAGATGGTCAAAATTTTTGGGGAATTGGTATGCCAGAACTGGTAGAACATGATCAAGCATCGCTTGATACTCTTTTTAATATTTTTATTGATTGGTTAAAATTATCAATTAATAAACCCTGTTTAGTTTCAGGTGATGAAAGTAGTTTAGATGATACTTTAGTGCTTGAACCGGGCAAACGGATTGAAGTAAATGATCCCAATAATTTTAAGTTCTTGGAAATTCCTGATGTGTCTCATAGTTTTTTTGAAGGTCTGCAAAAAGTGGAGGAAAATGCTAAACGCAAGGTTGGAATGGACGATCCGCTTTATGGAGTTAAATCAGGTGGAACAGCAACTGAGAATACTATTGCCGCTCAAGCAGCTCGTACTAAATTAGAATTATTTTTTACTCTGTTAGAAGAAGATACAGAAGTGCGTGACGCTCGTCTTAAATTATCGCTTATCCAACAATTTTATTCTCAACCAGTGAGGATTAAGAATATTGTGGGAGATGATGGTGAGAAAATTGAAATACCGGAATATCGTAAATTACCGCTTAATATTGAACAAACTAAAAATGAAATGGGCGAGACTCAATATTCGGAAACCCGTGGGAAATATTTTAGTCTTTCACCTCAGTCACTTGGTGTATTTGATGATCGATTCGCTGAGTTTGAAGTAAAAGTTAAAAGTCGTTCTTCTATGCCACTTTCCAAAGAATTGCGTCAACAAAAATGGAATGAAACCCTGCAGACAATTAGTAAAATTCCTGAATTTACCCAACAAGCGAATTGGGAAGAATTATGGTTAAAAACAGGAGAGATTGCTGAATTTGACGCAGAAAAATTTAGAAAAAAACTTAATCCAGACGAAGAAATAGCGCGTTTAGCAGAAGAAGAAAACCAACGAATGATAAAAGGTGAACAAATACCACCTACTCAATCAGCTACTCCAGAGCATACTGAACGTCATCGTATGCTCGCGCTCTCTGACGATATGAAACAATTATCTGAAGAAATACAACAAATAATAATTGCTCATTATGAAGGCGAATTGGGACAAGAGAAACAAATGGCCAAGCGACAACCAATGATGGCTGAACAACCAATGTCTCAAGAACAACCTGTTATGATGGGCGGAGGACAACTACAATGATTATTGAACCGATGATTGGCAAAGTGATTGCTAAAGAAATGCCAAGTGAGCAAAAACAAACTAAATCAGGTATTTATATTCCTGATAAAGTAGCAGAAAATATGAGATTTGTTAAAGGTAAAGTGATTGCCACCGCGGATAAAAAGTTTATTGGTGAAAAATTAATGGATATGCAGGTTAAAGTAGGTGATATAATTTTATTTGACGAATATACTACAAAAGAATTTATGTATGAAGGCGGAAAATATTATTGTATGGAAGAACCAAATATTTTTGGACGATTAAAATAATTTTCGTGTATTATTATGAAAATAGAATTAACCAAAACAGAATTAGAAGATATAGAAAGCTTAAAGCAATATAATGGATATAAAATATTAGTTAAGATTTATGAGCAAAAGAAAAACGAAAAAATTAATCAATGTCGTTTTGCCCAAGATAAAGAAATCGTGGAAAAAAATATTACGAGGATTGAAAAAGCGACTGAAAAAATCCATGAGATAAATGGTTTTATTAATGGTATGGAGTTTGTTTTAGATTTAATTGATACTGCTTATCAGAGAAGAAAAAAAATAAAATTATGAGTCCATTTAAAAATAAAAAACAGAGAAAATATATGTGGGCAAAATTGCCAAAATTGGCTAAAAAATGGACAGAAAAATATTCTGGTAAAATAGTTAAAAACAAAAGAAAGAAACGCAAAAAAAAGAAATAAATTAACAATTAGAAAAATTAATGGTGTAACTGCTTTTTAGCACTCACCTTAGGAGCATTTATGAAAAAGGAAACTGAAACTTCTTCGGAAGAAGAAAAAACCGAAGAATCCAGCGAACAGCCTCAAAGCGAGAATGAGACATCTGAGAATGAAACTCAGGAAGACGAACAAAAAACAGGTCAGTCTGAAGATTATCTCTCAACTTCAGAAAAACCAGAAAATAAAGAAGATGAAACTGATTGGCAAAAACGCTACAGTGATTCTTCGAGAGAAGCAATGAACCTTAAAAAAGAGTTAGACCAAAAACAAAAGGAAATTGAAGATTGGGATAAATGGCTTCAAACAAATACTGATATTGCAGAGACTATCAAACAAAGAGCTGATAATCCTTATAAAACTTCTACCTCACCTGAAAGTTCTGAACTTTCAAAGCGAGTTCAAGGTTTGGAAGAAATGATTAAATATCAAAATATTACACAAAATAATCGTATTATCCAAAATTTTGAGAGAAGTCAAATCGGTACTACTTTCATACCAGATTTAAGGGCGCAAATGCGTCCATATACTAAAGCCTTGGTTGATGGTGGTATTCCGCTTGAAGAGGCATTATCAATCTCATTTGAAAAAGTAATAGGCAAAAAAGCTAATCAAATTGATAAAAATAGTTTGATTCAACGAAAAGTAAATGAAGATGCCACAACTACCACTTCAAATTCTTTACTAACGAAAAATAATAGTTCTATTCAAGTAACTGACGAAGAATCAAGAGTAATGAATAGAATGAAATTTAAGAATGATAAAGAAAAAACTGCGTTTTTGGAAAAACTTCGAGAAGTAAGGGAACAAAAATAAAAGGATTTAAATATTTATTTAAAGACTTAGAAAGGTAGCAAAATTATGTATGGATTACAACCATATCAGATGGCTGGCGCTTGGGAGGTGAAGACTATTCGTATGAAAGCTTCTACCACAATTACCAAGTTTGATCCAGTTCATCTTGAGTTTGATGCTACTGGAGATTTGGATAATGTTGATTTAGCTGCTGCCACAGAAACAATTTATGGAGTAGCTTTTGAAACAAAAACTTCTACCGCATCAGGCGGAGAAACTATGCAAATCTTAGTAGGTCAAGATATTGTTTATAAAGTAGATAATGATCAAGATACTAATACTTTTGGTGATGACAGAGGTACTGGTATGTATTTTGATATTATTGGTTCAACTGGAGCTGTACAGGCCGATACAAGCTCAGGTAGCGCGACAACTGCAGCGCAAATTAAATGTATTGCATCAGATAATGTGGAAATTGGAGATACCTCTATAGGTCTTTTCAAAATTCACGAATCGCAATATTAATTAAATTAGGAGATTATTATGGCATTACCAATGCTTAAATCTGCTTTTACTGATTTACATGATGCTCGTTTTCGTCAAATTTATGATGATAAATATAATGGTTATGAACCAGTATATGAAAAAATATTTCAATCAACGACATCAGATAGATCTTATGAGCAGTATTCATCAGTTTCTGGTCATACTTTGATGACTGAGAAATCTGAATCTGATACTGTTGCGACTGAAGCAAGGGTTCAAGGCTTAAATTTCGTAGGTCTTGTAAAATCTTTTCTAATTAATGGGGAAAACCTAAGTCTTATATAAGATATGGCAACCCTCAGGAAGGTATAAAAACCACCTGCAGAGACTGAATGAAAAGACCTCGAAAGAGGAAGCGACAGTCCGAACTCATATCGAAAGTATGAGAAGCTAACAGAAATGATTAGCTCGCACCTTAACACTTTACAAATTAGATTGAGTGATAACAGGAACTTTTCTGAAGAATTTTAAACGATGGTATCTCTGATGTTCAGATTCAGAAAGAAAAAGATAAAGATAGTTCTTCAATCCAAAATAATGTAAAGTGTAGAGTGTAGTAACAAAATTGACGATATTACTTTTACCAACAGGACATTTGGTCTTTCATCTTCAATTTCTTACGAGAATATTAAAGATGACCAATTTAATGTGTTGGAAAAGGAAGCGGCAAAGTTAGGTCGCGCGGCAGCTCGAACACCTGATGTTCATGCAGCTGATGCTTTTAAATATGGATTCACGACTGCTGATTCATTTGGTGGTTCAATGCTGGCGGCAGATGGAATAAGATTTTTCTCAACTGTTCACTATAAAAATCCTGATGAAACAGGTACAACTTATTCTAATGCTTCTGCAATCGGTATTACATTGACAGAAGAAAACTTGGAAATAGGACTTCTGGCAGCTCAGCAACAAAAAGACGCTCGTGGAATTTTAGCTAATGTTAATCCTAGGATTTTATTAGTGCCACTGGCTCTTAGAAAATCTGCGATGATAATTACTGGCAGTGATAAAAGGTCAGATACAGCTGATAATGATATGAATGTGTATAAGGGTGGCGCGCTTGAAGTGGTTGTATGGCCCGAACTTGGCACTAGCACTTCACTTGGTAGCGGTTCAAATACAGCGTGGTTTCTTTTAGATAAAGAAATTCACGAAATGATGTTCCAATGGCGTGAAAGACCATTCCTACCCGAAGTTGAGTTTGACAAAAAGAAACTCGTTTATGAGTATTCTGTCTATGCTCGTTGGGAATTCGGTTTGGTGGACTGGCGCGGAATCTGGGCATCAAAAGGAAATTCTGCGGCTTATTCAAGTTAGTTTTTCAAAAAAGTTTGGCGGTATCTTTTTCAAAAAAACCGTCTTAAAAATAAATAAAATATTCTCTTACGCTTACTTGAGGATTTCCTATCCAATATAGGTATAGATAAGAGATGAAAGGAAAATATGCCTACTTTAGATGGATTAAGATATACTGGTATGAAAGGTGTATATCTTAAAGGAACAGGTGTGGCTGGTGAAGGAAGCGGTGTTGTCAGATTTCCTAGTTTGACATCTTTGCCTTCAACTTCCAGTGAATATTATTTAGGAGTATTAAATGGTTCGCTGGTTTTTATCGCAAACGGCTCATCTACTACGGTTGGAGCAGCCGGAGGCGGTATCGCTAATTTTGATTCTCTTTATGATTTAGATAGCACACTGGATATTGACGCTGGAACACTGACTTTTACTGTATCTGGTAATACAGCTGGTTTAACTATTGACAAAACAGCGACTGGAGCAGGAGCGCCTCTTGTTGTTACCAATGCCGGAACCGGTAATGATATTACAGTTAATGGTAAAACCCAAAATACCACATTAAAATCTGGTGTTTTGGAACTGTCTTCATCGGGAACGATCAATGCTGTTGATGGCACATTGGTAATCGGTAAAACCGCGACTGATACTGCTTTTTCAGGAACTATAACAGTTGCTGAGGGAGCTACTTTTTCTGATGGAACAGTTGCGATTGCTGATAATTCAAATGTTGCCGCAACGCTAACAGTAACTAATAATACTTTGACAACCTATGCTGGTTTAGCAAAAGTAACCAGCACATCATTAACTACTGGAACAGGGATACTAGCAACTCTTTCAGGAATGACAACTGGAATTGGATTTAGTTTAGTAGCTGCTGGTACCACAACTGGTTCATTAGTTAAATTAACCGCGACTGAAGCAACACTTACAACTGGTAAATATATTGAATGTTATGATGGCGCGGCTGATGATTTTACTGTCGCAAGATATGGCGCAACAACGATTGCTGGAAATGCTGCTACCAACGTTTTTACAATTACGACTGGCGATGTGGTTTTATCTGATACCTCAGTTGCAATTACTGACGCTGATAATGCCGCAACCTTGACAGTAACTAATAATACGGCTACAACTGCTAGTCCGATTGTTATTGCTGGTTCTGGAGTATTCACTGGTTTAACAACCAGTAGTTTCTTTACTTTAACCCCAAGTGGGTTAACAACTGGAACTGCTATGTATTTACCAACTGCCGCTTTGACAACTGGTAAAGCAATCCATTTGGTATCTAATGCGATTACAACAGGAAACTTGGTTCACGCAACTTCTTCTTCAACTGCGATTGCGGCTGGTGAATTAGTTACTATTGCTTTGACTTCATCAGGTAGCACAATTACTGCTAAAACTGGCGCTTTAACTTCTGTAGCAGCATCAAGAACAGAATCTGCGGCAGCTGCTACGACTGATGACTTTGATGTATTAAGTCTTTCGAGAACCAATGTTACTGATACTGCTGGCACATTAACAGCGGCTGGTTCAGTTTTGAAGGTTAGTATTACTAATACTCAAACTGCTGGTACATTAACAGCTACGCTTCACGGTATTGAGGTTGTTTATCCATCTGTTGGAACTGGTAATGCTTTGAATATTACTGATTCGCATGCTACTACTAAAGCTGCGGTTTTGGTTACTGCTTCTGGCGCAACCTCAACTGGTTCAGTAACGATTGTCAATAATGCTCTTACTACTGGAACTGCGTTGTCAATTACTTCAACTGGCACTGTTGCCACAACTGGTGATGTATTAAGTATTGAAGCTAATACTGCAACTACTTCAACAGGATTGTTAAGGATTTCAGGCACTGGTTTAACCGATGGTTTTGTTTCGGAGCTAACTGGTGGCGGGGCAAATATGACAGCTACTGGCGGAGTATTAAATATTGCTGGCGGAGCTGCTACGGTTGGCAATTTGGTTAAAATTGCAACTAGCGGTATTTATACTGGCACTGGTGTAGTTAGTATCACAGCTAATTCAGCCACTACTGGCGCAGGAATTTTGCTAACAATGAATGGATTAACCACTGGTACTGGCATGACAATTACTTCATCAGGAACGATAACTACCACAGGTGAGTTGTTAAGTATTGTAGGAGATTCTGCGACAACTTCAACAGGGCTTGTAAGAGTTTCTGGGACAGGATTGACCGATGGTTTTACAGCTGAACTTACTGGAGGCGGAGCAAATGCTACTGCTTCTGGTGGAGTTCTTAATGTAAATGCTGGAGCAGCTACAGCAGGTAGTGCTCTTAAAATTACGAATAGTGGTGTTTATGCAGGAACAACTGGAGTGATTGATCTTAATGCAGCTTCTCTAACTACTGGCACTGCGATTGATATTGGTATAGCTGGTTTGACAACGGGTATTGGATTAAAGATAACCACAACTGCCGCTACTCAAACAACAGGTAATTATATTACTTGTAATAATGGGGCAGCTGATGTTTTTGCTGTTAAACTTGGTGGACATCTATCTTCTGCGGGGACAGCCCCAACAGTCGCTGCTGGCACTGGCGCTGGCACAACTCCGACCGGTCCAGCTGTAACGGCTGGTTCAACTGATACAAGAGGTAATGTGACTGTAACTATTGGCACGCCAACAGGAACAGGAACGATATTAACAGTAACATTTGCGAAAGCTTATGCTTCTGCTCCTTATGTATTTATTGTTCCAAAAAATGCTGCTACTGCCGCTGAAATGGTTTCCAGCAAAATTGTAACCGCTTCAAACACTACAACCTTTACCATTGTGTCAACCACAACTGGTATTACGGCTGCAACTGCTTGTAGTTGGGATTACATAATTATGGAATAATTCTTGAACTGACTAACTGGGGAGAATTTTCCTCCTCAGTCGCTAGGTCGAGAAATAAAAATAAAAAATAAGGAGTATCATGGAAAAAACGCTTAAGTATTCTTTAACAGAGGGTGAAGTAAATTTTATTCTTCAAGCTCTAAACAAGACTCAAATAGCGGGTGTTGCAACTGCTCAATCTTTGACTGCGGTCGTTGAGAAACTTCAAAGTCCGGAGAATAAAGATGAATTAGACAAAGAAGTTTATGATAGTTTGAAAACCCGTTTTGAACCTACCAAAGAAAAGAAATAATTTATTTCTCTACCTGTCCCAATTAGGACAGGTGAAAAGTAAATTAAAAAGAAAGGAAATAATAATATGTGCGCAAGAGTATTGGGTCGGGCGGCGGCGATGGTTCAACAACAAACTGTTGTATCAGCCGAAGAAATAGAAAAAATGGAACAAGAAAAAGGTGATTTTAATTGTTCTGAATGCGATTTTATAGCTAAAAGTCCATTTGGACTTTCAGTTCACATGAGAAAACATGCTTCTTCAGTAAAAGAGATTAATAAGGAGGAAAAATGAAAACAGTAACACTAAGTAATCCAAATGGTGTTCCTCAAATATCAGATAAATATGAATCGATTGAATTTACTCTTAATACTGGTTCGTCTGATTATGATTTAGATGCTCAACAATCAACTTATAAAGCAGTTCTTGTTGACGCAAATTATGTAGAAATTTATTCAACTCAGACAATTTCAGTTAAATTTAATAGTACTTCTAATCATGCTATTACAATTTCAGCTGATAGTTTAAGAGTATTTGACCGACAAAGTTTTTATAATATTTTCTTAACTAATTCTTCTGGAACAAACGCGACAGTTAGAATATATATTAAATAAGGAGGAAAATGCCAATGTTTGATTTAGCTCCCAAAGATTTAAGTCAGAAAGTATCTGAACTTCAATTAGAGTATCGTAGTTTATGTGAGTATAAACAAGAAAAAGAAACAGAAATTGAGGAACTAGAATCCAAGATTGAGAAAAAGAATCAGGAACTTTTAGAAGCTGATTCTATCTATATTCAATCCTTAGATGATTTGAAAAAAAAGGAAAAAGAGATTCATCAACAAATGGCTGAATTTTCAACTGAAAGATTAGAAGTAGGACGGGAAAGAAAAGAATTAGAATCAGAAAAAGAAGAGATTGACTTGGAACGAGAAGATTTGGTAATAATGTCTAACGAACTTCAAAAACAACAAAAAGCTATTGAAATTTCTACTGAAGAATTATCTGAAAAACAAAAAAAACTAGATGCTGAAAAAATTGAAATTGAAAAAGTTAAACAAATACAAGAACTTAATAAACAAGAATTACAGGATAAACAAAGTAATTTAGAAGTTCAAGAAAAAGAATTACGAACTAAAAAGAAATCAATTTCAGAAATTCAAGAAAATCTTAAAATGGTTGATAAAGAGACTGAATACATGCAAAAAAAGTTAGCGGAAGAAGAAAAAAGATTGAATGACCTAGAGAATTTATTGATTGATAAAGAAGATAAATTGAGAGAAAAAAATGAAAAAATAGCTTTTAACCGAGCAGAAGTTGATGAAGAAAAAACGAAATTAAAAGAGATTCAAGAAGAACTTAATAAACAAGAATTACAAATTGTAGCAAGAGAAAAATCAGTAGAAGAACAAGAAGTTGATTTGCAATTATTGAAACACGAACTTGATAACCGAGCTAAAAAAATACAATTAAGAGAAATCCAATTAGCTGAAAAGGAGGAATAAATGCCTATTGATCATGCTAGGATTAAAATTGGCAGTAAAACTGGTGATACTATTGTTGATGTTGATACTGTTGGATCAAAGAATGTTCTTTTAACTGGTTTATATGATTCAGACGGTAATCAACTTGATGATTTTGGTTCAAAACAATATAAAATTTTAACCTCAGATGTTTCTGGCGGAACTAATGACGGTGAAATTGAATATGTTGGTTGGGCAGAACCAAATTCTACCACATCTTCCGCTAGTTGGCGTATCTGTAAGTTGACTTACACTACTGCTGGAAATCCTAAACAAATATGGGCTGATGGAGTAGCTACCTTTAGTAAACAATGGACACAAAGGGAGAATTATGATTATGTTGAATAATATTTTTATGATCTTGTTTAGTTTTTATATACTCGCATTTTTTGCACAAAAGTTGTCCATTTTTGATTTTATGTTTTCCATTCAATCCAATAGGAATGATATGATCAAATCTTGGATTAAATTTTTTCATTTTATAATAAGGAAGTTTAGGAAATTTATATCCACATTTTTTGCATTGATAATTACATATTTTAGATATTTGATTTTTTTCTTTATGAGAAAAAATATTCTTATGGGTTCTAATTATAAGTTTATTTCTTTCTTTTTTCCAATTCCAATGATTTTTCCCAGATTTAAAAATATTTTCATTTTGGTAACCACTTTTTTTAGCATTTATAAAACATTTACGAGAACAAAATTTTCTTTTATGTCCAGTTATATTAGGAAATTCTTTATTACATTGATTACATATCCAATAATCAGGGTATTTTTTATTCCATATTTGATATGCATGTCCCCTTGGAGGAAGATTGTGTCTTTTTCTAAACGCTCCAATAGAACTTATTGCTATGTTAAAAAATTCAGCTATTTCTTTATTAGACAATCTTTTTTTATAAGACAATTCTTTAAATTTATCAAGTTTAATTTTTTGTCTAGTTGGTCTTTCTTTCATAATAATTTAAGTATAACTAACTCTATAATATTTGTAAAGGAGTAGAAAATGATTAAACTAAACTTAAAATTAGCCAATTCGCTTTTCAAAGTTGATAATAATGATGTTATTAAAGATGTTAAATCTACTTATTTAACCTCAAAAGCCGATGCTACTAATATTACCTTGACTGTTCAAAATATTGCGGGAGCAGCAACTAGCGGTTATGTGATTATGGGTAAAATTGGTAGTGAAAATACGGAATTAGTCCAAATTCATACCTTAACTTCCCCAACCGGTTCTACCATTACTTTGACTGGCGCGATTAGTTTTTCTCACGCCACTAATACTAAAATATATTTTATAGATTATAACCAAATAGAGTTTTCGCGAGCCACTACTTCTGGTGGTTCTAAATCAGTTCTCACTACTTCTGCTATTACGCCAGATGAAAAATTTACTATTTATAATGATACAACTAATTCTACTGGCTACGGATATGTAAGATTCAAAAATTCAACTACTTCTGTTTATTCTAATTATTCTGATGAACAGATATACGCATCGCTCGCGCATAATTCAATCGGTAAAATTATTGACAGAGTTTTCAGAAAATCAGGTGAAGAAGAAGGACAAGCTTTATCAAGAATAGATATTGCTGATTTTATTTGGGATTATATTGATACGGTTAATGATTTAAGAAATCAATGGAAACATGAAGAAGCGAGTGAAGACAAATCAAATACTTTAACGATTGGTGGAGAGGAATTATCTTTACCAAGCGATATAAAATATAATAATCCTAAATCAATCATTAATATTGGTATGGAAGGATACGATCCACTTACCTATATTGGTTTAACCACTTTCAGAAAAAAAATATCAGGGCTTGCTAGAACTACGCTTGACGGAGCAGTATTAAGTGGCGCTGTCACAATGAATTTGAAAGACGCTTCTAATTTTCCATCATCTGGTAATGGTTATATTGCTGGCGATGCTTTTTCTTGGACAGGAAAATCAACTAATCAATTAACAGGAGTAACTGGTGTTTTGGCTCACGATAATGGTGCTGTAGTTTTTCACGAAGATGCTTTGGGGCAACCAACCTACTATACTATTCAAAATGAAGTAATACGAATTCAACCAGCTCCCGATTCTGAATATAACGGATTTCTGGTACCAATAGATTATTATAAAAGATTATCTTATCCAGATAGTGAAAATGATTTATTGCCACTTCCTTATGTATCGCCTTGTATTGATTATTGTTTGATGTGTGTAAATGACAGCAAAGGTGATAGTGGTAAAAATGAATCAGTAAAATTTGAAAGGAGATTTGATAAAAAAATAACTCAGACACTCCGAAATGAACGATTAAATAAAGATCAAAGCTGGGTCAGCTTAGAATAGGGGGGAATATATCAAATACTAAATTCTTAACAGGACTCGGAGGGGTGCAACTTAAGACCGCTAAAACTATTAAGGTTGAAGACCAGTTATTAAAAGCGAAAAATGTTGATGATGATATAATTGGTTGCTGGAAAAAATGCGCTGGTTATACCCAAACTGGCGATACTGTTCAAGCTGACAAGACAATTCTTGGAATGCATGATCATAAACAAACCGGACAAAATTCAAAACACCTCGCAATTTCTAATAATAGTGGCGACGGAGCGGCTGTACTGAAATATTTAAACGGAGCGGTTTGGACTACTATTTCAGGTGGTTCAACTATACCTGCTAATGCAAAAATAGAATTTGCTGATTGGCTTAATTTATGTTTTATCGTAGGGTATGATTCTACTGCGGAATCTTTTGTATCAAGCAGTTCTTTGTCCGCAACCACTATAGTTAATACTAATCTTACGAGCGCTCCTGATGGTAAATATGTGATTGAATACCAAGATAAACTCTATATTCTGAATGCTTTAATTAATGGTGTTCAATATCCTTCTTATATGTTTTATTCCTCTAATCCAAGTTTAGCTGGCGCAATTACTTGGTCTAATACTGCTCAATATGAAGGTGTCGCGGTTTCAGATGGCGACGAAATTACAGGAGTCGCCAAAAGTTATGGCAATTTAATTATTTTCAAAAATCGTTCCACCTATGTTTATAATGGTAGTAGTTTGGTCAAGGGAGCAGGGGTAGGAACTTCATCTCACAGGTCGGTGCAAAACATTGGAGAAAACTTATTGTTTTTTCATTGGTCGGCTGATAAAAAAGGTTTTTTTATGTGGGATGGAGCAGGAGCTAAACTATATTCAAATCAAATTGACCCACTCATTCAGGGTATGAGTTCGTCACAAGCACCAGATGTGGTAGCAGGTGTGAACAATAACCATTATTACGCTTATATTGGCGATGTAACGCTTGATATAGATATAGCTGATTATTATGGCATTGAAACTAATTTAAGTAATGTATTAGTTGATTTCAACGCTAATAATAGTACTTGGGCTTGGAAAGAATTGCCTATCGCTGTCAAGATAATGAAAGCAGTTAACAATGTTCTTTATTTTGGTTCAACTGATGGAAAGGTTTATCAATTTAATTCTGGTAATACTTATGATAGTGAACCGATTGAACCTGATTTAGTTACATATTTTGATGCTTCACAACCAACCATAATCAAAAGATTTAATGAGATTGCGATTAAAATGCACACGCCTAATGCTGGTCTTGCTTTTTATTCGATTGATAATGAAGACTGGAAAGATTTAGGAGTATTAACCAAGAGAGTAAATAATTTTACTCTTAATCACAAGGGTTATGATATACGGATTAAAGTAACATCAAATGGTTCAATTTCGCCTTGGATATTTGAAGGAATAGAATATATTTATGACTTTGAAAGAGAAAAGAGGAAGTAATGACTAATTATCTTAATAGTGGATATGACCAGACTATTTCTCGTTCAATTATGTCTATTAACCCGCCAATCTCAAATACCACTATTTCTGCCATTAATTCTGATACAATTTCAACTTCTGGCACACAAGTCTTGAATCTTGAAACTATGATGCCACAAGTTGGTATTTTATATACACCTGAAACAAAACGTTGGAATCCGATTGAAACCCAGTTAAAAATACCTGACAATACGATTGCGATTGATAAATTAAAAACAGGAGTATTAACTTCTAATACCATTACTTTACAGGTTAGATACGGGCAAGGTGACGCCTTTATTGCAGCTGGAAAATCTGATTTTACTAATACTGACGCAGGATTTATTCTAGGAATAGATGAGAGTGATTCACACCAAGAAAAATTCTATATTGGAGATTCTTCTCAATATCTTAATTGGACAGGGAGTAGTTTGGTTCTATCAGGTAGTATTATGAGTGGAATGGATACTTTTGATGATGTGATAACTTATAATGATGAAAATACAGAATATAATTCTGATGTTTTAACCTATGGTGGGTCAACTGGTGAGGGAGGATTTTTCTTGGGAGAAGTTGATGGAGTATGGAAATTTTTAGTTGGTGATCCTGGAGCTGGAAGATTATCTTGGGATGGAACTGATTTAGTTATTTATTCTGAAGAAACTACTAATCCAACTCTTGATGCAAGTATATTAAAAAATTTAACTATTTCAACTATTAAATTAGCTAATTCTGCTGTTACAACTGCCAAATTAGCTAATTCTGCTGTTACAACTGATAAGATTGCTGATATGGCAATTACTACTGCCAAAATAGATGATTGGGCTATTACAAATGAATTATTAGCATATCAGAGTGTTGACACTGATCAATTAGCAAACGATAGTATTATTACTAGACATATAAGTAATTCAGCTATTACACCAGAAAAACTTTTATCTGGAACTGGAGAAAGTTGGGTATGGAAGACATGGACACCAAGTTTAACTAATCTTTCTGGTGGACATTTTTCTAATGCTGAATATATTCAGATAGGCAAGAATATTTTTTTTCGATTGATATATATATTAGGCGGAGCCGGAGTTTCGGGAGCAGTTTCTTTTACTTTACCATCTTTTGCAAAAATACAAACTGGATATGTAGCAAATGCAGAATTTTATCATTCTGGTACTTATTTTGGAAGATGCGAATTTTCTGGAAATACATCCTCTCTTTATAGTTTGAAAGTTTTTGGAAATTATATTATTGGAGAAGATTTATCTGCAACTACTCCTTTTATCTGGGGGAATAATGATGTAATTTATGTATCAGGTTTTTATGAATCATATTAATAATTGAAAATAATCGTGTATTAAGTAATAAATAATAAATAAAAAAAAGGAGAATACTTTGTCAATATCATATCCGGTTAGTGTCGATACGCTAACCAATCCAAATTCAACCAGCAAACAAAATAATCCAGACCATGCTATCCAGCATGCCAACGCTAACGATGCGATTGAAGCGATAGAAACTAAACTTGGTACAAGTTCATCAACCGCTTCATCTGGTACAGTGCTTCGTGGCACTGGTTCAGGAGCATCAGCGTTTGGCGCGATTGTTAATGCTGATATTGATGCCTCAGCAGCGATTGCGTTTTCTAAACTTGCGGCAAGTGCTTGGACTGCATTTACACCCACCGCATCTGTATTCACGATAGGTAATGGAACAACAAGTGGTAAATATATCAAAATAGGTCGGATTATAACTTATGTAGGAGCTTTTACGGTTGGTTCAACAACTAGTGGAGGGGTTTTTACCTTTAATTTGCCATTTGTCGCCACTGATACAACAGAAAAAGGAACTGCTCAATTACTTGATGCTTCACCAGGAACTTTTTGGGATGCAATTTGCCACAAGGGGTCAACATCAACAATAGTATTTTATGCTAATAATTCAGCGCAAGCATTGGCTTTTAATTATGCAGTACCATTTACTTGGGCGACTAGCGACAGTATTGCTTGGACAATGACTTATGAAAGCACAAGTTAAAATAAAATTATGGCGACAGAAACCGAAATAAAACAGGTATATAATGAAATGTTGGGCAGAGACCCAGATCCTAGTGGTTTGAAAACCTATTCTAGTATTGGCAAAGACGACATAATCAGGTCTATTCAAATGTCTGATGAATTTGCTCAAACTAATGTTAGAAAACTTTATATGGATATTTTGGGTAGAGAACCTGATCCGGGCGGACTTCAAAGTTGGTCTGAGAATTACAAAAGACAAATTATTTCTGGTAGAAATCCAAATGATATTTATACTGATATTCAAAATGGTATGCGTCAATCGCCAGAATACGAGCAAGGTGGTGGAGAACTAGGTGAAGATAACAGAGATTTAATAAATACTATTGAATTTGCCCAGCAATATCCAGAATTTAAGTGGGGGTCAGAAGAAGAAAACCGGGCATTAGCTTATGCGGAAGCAAAATATGGTCCATATTATTCTCAGATGTTATCCGATTATATGGAAACAGTTAAAACGCGACAAACCAGAACAGATGAAGATTATCAAACAGCTTTGCAGCAATCGCAGGCTAGTTTGCAGGATTATTTGACTAAATCAGAATCCGATAAACAAAGAATCAATGAGGATTTTACTCAGGCGTATGGGCGTGAAGCCCAAAATTTAGGACTCGATTTAACTAAAATCTATGAAGACAAAAGACGGCAAACTGAGGATTTTGGAATTACGACAGAAAATATTGATAGAAATTATGCAAAACTAATTCCACAGGTAGTTGAAAAATATTCTGATATTGGCAGAGCTTTTTCAGGCGAGCGGGCAACCGAGCAACAATTTACCCAGGAATCGCAAGTTAGAGATATTCAAGCAGTGGGCAGAAGTTATGAAAGAAATCTAGCTGACCTTCAAAGAAACGAACAATTACGCAATCAAGAACATCAAAGATATATAGAAGATATTGTTAAACTTAAAGAACAGGGATTATCAGATATTGAAGCTCAAACTGCGATTGCTCAAAGGAAAGCCCAAGAATATCAACAAGGATTAGGCACCACTAAAACCAGAACATTACAAGATATTGAGAATGAAAGAAAACAACAGGAAAGAAGTATTACCGAACAAAAACAAGAGCAAGTATATGGCGGGTATTGGGGGGTGGGAACACAACAAGCTAGAGCAGAACAAAATTATACTCGTCAACAACAACAATACTATGAATCATATCCTAGAATTAAATCAACTGGTCAAGTATTGGGTGGAAATATGGGCGCTGTTTATCAATCATTTTATCAATAAAAATAATATAAAATTATGCCTAATTTAAATGAAAAATTTGCGGAAGTAGAAGCTCTTAAACAGGGTTGGCTTCAAGACCAAAATTTAGTTAATCAATATATCGGAGGCGAACAACAACTTCCATATATGCTTCAACAGGAGTTGGGTAAGCGTATGCCAAATCTGGCTCTGCGAAAACAAGAAAATATGCTTCAAGAACAATTAACCACTACTCCAACTAATTATGCCACTAAATACCCTGATATTAAAAATCCTCTCCTAGCAGGGCAATTAGCCGCTCAACGAGAAGCTAGTATTGAAAGAAACCTGCAGGATGTTAGAGCCACTCGTCAGCAACAGGAAGGAACTGTGTCTGATATTATCAACGCTGCCACTGGTGCATATAAATCAAAAACCGAAAGATTACGGGCGCAAGTGGCAACTAAACAAGCTCAATACGAAGCTGGATTTGGAGAGTATAAACAGTTAAGCGCGGAGGAAGAAACCAGAAAACAACAAGAGTTAAATAAAAAGAATTTTGAGGAACAAATTAGAGAATTTGATATTAAACAAGCAGAAGATAAGAGACAGTTTGAGGAAAAAATGAAACTATCTTATGCTGAATTAAGAAAAGGAAATGAGTTAACCGCAGGTAAAACTAAAATAAAAGTGCAACAAAGTATGATTCAAGAAATTAAAGATGCCGTTAATCAAAAACGGAATCTTGATCCAACTGATAGAAATGAAGGCGGCGCAGAATTTTTTAGTCATTTATATACTAAATATGCTCCTTATGGATTTACTTTTGATGATATAAAACAAATAGCGAATGGGGTTTATGGTGGAAGTCAAATCAATAATGAAACTCAACAAAATACTGATTTTATTACTTACTGATTTTATTACTTTTTGAATTAAATAATTGAAAAATGGCATACAAAATTATTGGAGAACCTTTTAATTGGGATAAAGATAAACAACAACAAAAATCACAACAACAGCCAACATCTAGTAAAATCATTGGAGAACCATTTCAATGGCAAAACTATCAAAAACAACAGGTTAAATCAGAACCACCAAAATCTTTATGGCAAAGAACTAAATCTTTTATTAGTACTATTAATCCGCTTCGTGGAGCAGGGGAAACTATGGGAACAGTTCTTGGTGGTGAACAATATTTAAATAAACTAGAAGAATTAAGGCAACAAAATCAAGAAATAAATCAGACTATTCTTAAAAAAATTAAAGAAACGTCTGATCCTCAAAAGAAAAAAAAATTAACAGAAATTTATAAAAGAAATTCTAGTATAGATGAAACAGATTTGTCAGCATTTCAAAAATCAAATGCACAAATAGCAGGAGAATTTGCTAATGTAGCTCTTACAGCAACAATGGGTGGAAGATTAGCAGGTACTGGTAAAGCGTCTCAGCTTACTAAATTAACTGAAATGGGTTTAGGAAAACCAGTACAACTCGCAGAAAAAGGTTTAAGTTATATTTCTAAAATAGATAAATTAAAACCAGCTGCTAAATTAGGTGTATATAGTGCTATTCGTGGAACTGAAGGTGCTGGCTTTGGCGCATTGGGAGCAATTACAGAAGGAAAAGGCAAAGAAGATATTATCAAATCTGCTAAAAGTGGTTTTGGAATTGGGATGATAACAAATGCCCTAGTAAGTCCCAAATTATCAATTAAAGCATTAAATAGTATTGAAAGTGAAGTTAAAGCTGGTGTATCAAAATCAATTAATAAACTTGCTATTGAAGATTTATCTAAAATAATTAGACCAGAACAGATACAAGAAATTGTACAAGAAAAAATTACTAGACAAACTGTTCAAGATTTATCTAAAATTTTGAAACCAAAAGATTTACAAGAATTAGTTGATTCGTCTATATTAGGAATAGAAAATAAAATAGCTCGCCAGTTAACTGATACTGATATTCGTGGCGCAAAACTTGATTATAAATTACCAAGGGAATTACCACCACGGGAGGCATCATCATCAACTTTTATAGATAATTTTTTCGCGCATATAGAAGCTAGTAAAGGAAAATATGAATCAGCCAAAGAAATGAGGGATTTAGTAGAAAGTGGTTTAAAAGACCAAGGATTAACTATTCAATCTTTTAAAAAAATATATAAAACTGGACAAAAAAATCCTGATTTTGATATAACAAATATAAAAGGATATGACCTTATTTTAAGAAGTGTTAGAAACGCAATTAGACAACCAAATGCTGATGAAAGCGATATTGTTAATTTAATTTTAAGTCAACCTAATGTTAGAGAATTAAGTGCCTTAAGACCACCAGAATTAACTATTAAACAAATTACTAAAAAAGCGCAAGAAATGGAAAAACAAGCAGAAATGGAAAGTTTATATAAAACCGCAACAGAAATAGTGGAAGAACCATTTAAAATTGAACAAATTAATCAACCGATTCAATCCGAAATGGTTGAATTAGCTGAAAAAGCAGGATTAAACCAAGCAAAAGGTATTAGTTCTGAATTGAAACCAACATTAGTTGAACAAATTAATCAACCGCAAATAATTCAGAGATTATCTAAACTAGTTAATAAGGGAGATGAATTTGCGGGAAATATCAGGTTATCTAAATATCCTGAAGCAGCCCAACAAGAAATTAAAAAGATAATAGCAGAGGGTGGAGATAAATATACAGATATTAGAACTTCTCAAAAAATATCGGAAATGAAAGCATTAGCCGCAATTATGAATGTTGACGAGAAATTTGTTAATGAAATGACTGATAAATTAAAAGCTACTCCATCGGAATTATATGCTGTCAGATCAACACTAGAACAATCCATTAAGAATATGAAAGAATTAAATATTCGTTATTCTAAAGCTACTCCCGCAGAAAAAATGATTTTAGCTCCACAATTAGAAAGAGCTTGGAGTAATCTTGAAACATTGACCGCAGGAACGATGAAAGGGACACTTAATGCTGGTAGATTATTAAGATCGTTAAAAGAAGCAGTTGGAACAGGATATGATATTGACAAATTACTTAATGTAATCGAACGCGAATCCGGTAGCATTGCTCAACTTGCACCAATAGAAAAAACCGAAAGAATCTCACAGGCAGTCCTAAAATTAAATGATAAAGAACTACTAAAAGGCACACTTAATGCTATTGGACCAAAAAATTTTGATAATTTAATTAGTTTATTTAAAGCAGGAATGTTAACCAATCCGACCACTCATTTAGTTAATATAGTATCAAATACTGGTATGCGTTTAGCAATTTCAGTTAAAGATATTGTTCAAACTGGACTTGATGTTGGTTTTTCTAAAATTAGCGGTAAAAGATCAAAATCATTAGTAATGTTTCAAAAATCTTCTGTTGATGACATAAGTGAAGGTTTTAGAGAATTAAAAAAAATATTAAAAACTGGAAATGCTATGAGTAAAAAATGGGATACGCCTAGAGAAATAAAACTTCAAAACAAGACACTTGATAATACCATAGGAGCTTATGGAAGATATATTTACAATTTACTTGAAGCTGCTGACCAACCATTTTTTGTCAGTTATTATAAAAAATCTCTTCGCGATCAAGCACAAGTTTTTGCTATGAATCAAAAATTAAAAGGAAAAGAATTTGATGAAGCAGTAAAAACAATGATGGCATATCCACTTGATGATATGGTTAAACAAGCGATTAAAGACGCAGAAGTTTCAACTTTTAGACAAGAAACCATTTTAGGAAAAATGGCATCTTCAATAAAGACAACTTCTAGACAATGGGATCCTACTCATATTACTTCTACAATATTAGAAACATCTTTACCATTTACCAGAACCCCAGCAGCAGTAGCTACTAATATTGTGGAGTATTCTCCTATTGGTATAGTTTCTACTATTTTAAAACAAATAAATCCTGAAACTAGGGGACAAAGACAACTAACTGATAGTTTAGCAAAAACTATAACAGGTTCTGGTATTTTAGCTTTTGGAGCATGGCTGGCATCAAAAAATTTAGCTACTCCATCTTATCCAACATCACAAAAAGGAAAAGAGATGTTATATACAACTAAAACACAAGAAGGTTCGGTATTTTTTAATGGAGCTTGGAGAAAAGTATATAGAATATCACCTATTGGTAATTTAATTACTGCTGGAGCAGAAGCATATAATAGTTATAAAAAAACTGGTAAAACAGTTGACACTTTAATAAATTCTTTATTAGCCATTGGAAAAGGAGTTCAAGACCAACCATTTTTAACTGGTTTACAAGATATTTCAGAAACTATTGCTACTCCAGAAAAAAAATTACATACATTTTTTGCTAAAAAAATTGGAGGATTATCACCTTCATTTATTGGAGCAATCGCTAGGGGAATTGATCCAACAGTTAAAGAAACAAAAGGTGATATTTTAGGAATATTAAAGTCAAGAATCCCGGGTTGGTCTAAAACTTTACCAACTAAACATACCGCTTTAGGTGAAGAAACTAAAAGAGAAGATCCTATAGGAATTTTTGGTATAACACTAGGACAATTAACTAATGTCATAACTAAACAAACTCCCAACAATACACCTTTAATTAAAAGTTTAATAAAAATATATAATAATACTGGAGAAACTATTGGTTATCCATCGCAAACAATAGCAGGACATAAATTAACTAATAAAGCATATCAAGAATATTTGCGAATAACTGGAACAAATATTAAAAATAGATTAGAAAATTATGGTGGCGAGTTAAACGGTAATATTGTAAATAAAATTGTCAACGAAGAACGAGAAAAGTACAGACAACAACATTGGCAATATTTATATAAGAAAAAATCTAAATATTAAAAATAATCGTGTATTATATTAAAAAGGAAATAAATGAGTTTTGGATTTAATCCATTTTCGGGTAAATTTGATATTAAAGGTATTGATACCTTTTTGAAATTAAGCGATACGCCTTCTAGTTTTTCTGGGCAATCAAGTAAAATTTTATCAGTTAATTCAACG